>Ga0310690_10001619_pt1 | contig 39473 bp, 37 predicted proteins | sample AusTroGonzalo_MG_2_FD_207661 | JGI IMG/M metagenome (GOLD analysis project Ga0310690, IMG submission 207661) | Bovine rumen microbial communities from tropical cattle in Woodstock, Queensland, Australia - Gonzalo_04 (v2) (version 2) | ecosystem: Host-associated > Mammals > Digestive system >... | reverse complement strand
AGTCTAAATCGCGCCCCCAAATCATCACGTGGAATCCGATCTTCCAGTCTAGGCAGCGAATGCCAATCCGTAAGTTGCTACGTTCCCTGACGGCATCCTGTGTATTTCTGTCGTGACCAACGAGGACATTCATGTTCACAATATTCTTGAGATCAATTTTTAGCTAAAATAATAATTTACACATTAAATTTAATTAACACGTTGAAAGGCAATAGCTTATAACAAAATCTCATTTAATTTTTTCTTTACAGCAATGAACAAAATTAGAGGATTTCGCACAGTTATTATAGGAAAACCATTAGAAAGTACAAGAGATTTTCTGGAGGTTCCAGAGATTTTCTTATCTATGGAGAATCCAGAAGCTCACAAGAGAATCATAGAAGTAGTAGAGATTCATGAGATGAAACACAAGCTTCATAGTCCTGAAGATTCTCTCTTCTGACATAAATAGTGTATGGTAGAACTTGCATTATACTGTATTCTTGTTTTCATAGTAGGATATTTCATGGGAAAGTATAAACTTCTTGAGTAGCAATCTATACAATCTCTAGTGAGATGGAAAGCTGGAAAACTAAGATAGGTCAAGATTTCTTCAGAGATGAGAGAGACAAGTGGATACTTTGTCTTGATGATAATGAGATCAGGATGAACTCAAAGGAAATCCATGACATAGTCAAAGAGCGCTTAGGAATAGAGCTTCAAGCAAGGACTATAGTAGGGCTGAAGGCTAGACTTAGGAGAATCTTAGGAGTGAAAGCTTTGCCATTCAACTGCTTCTTCAAGAACAGGTACACAAAAGAAGAGCAGAGAGTCAGGAAAGCTGAGAAGGCAGTGAAGCTGCCACCATTGCCACAAAAGTCTTTTGACTTGAAGAATGCAGGCTCTGAGAAGAAGAGAGAATACATATTCAGCTATGGCATAGTGCGGCAGATGTACAGGAACTACATAGAGAACAAAGACACTCTAGAGAGGTACAAAGAGGCTAGGTTGTGGTTCCATGAGAAGTATGGTGAGTGATTTTTTCTTTTCCTATCTTTATATCTTACTTTTTTATTGCTTGGCATTACGTATGAAAGTTTGTGTAGAGAGCACTTCTTGAGACAAGAGGTGCTCTCTTTGTCTTGTGTCCAATAAATATCAAAATCCAACATAGCAGACTATTAGCTTATAATGGAAGTCAATCAACCTATCATCAGAGTCCAGAGCTCACAGACTATCAATGCAGTCAGCCCTGATCAGGAGTATGCTGCACTTCATGAAGAGTTTGAGGCTTACAAGAGAAGGACAAACTTAGAGAAGCTTGAGTCAGACCTTGTAAGACAGAGAGAGACTATAGCTCACAACTTAGAGAAGAGTGCTCTCAGACAAGAGATGTCACAGGCTGCTGAAGATGCAAGCATAGCATGGAATCAGCTCAAAGATGAGTATGACAGCTACAAAGCTGATGCTGAGGCTCAAGAGACTGAGCTCAGTGAAGAGATTAGCTCACTGCAAGCTGAGATCACAAGCTTGATGGAAGCTCTTGACCAGAGAGATGACACTATAGCAGATGCAAGCTCACTAATCAGTGAGCTGACACAGCACAGCAACATGTCAGACTCTTCTCTGGCAATAGCAGAGAGCAATTTAGAAGCTCTCAGGGCTACTACAATAGACATAGCAATATACAATGACTTGACAGACAGGTTTGATGCCCTGACACAAAGGTACAACATCTTGTCTGGTGAGTATGATGACTATAGAGAGAACAGTGTAGCTAAGAGTGTCTATGAGAGTTGCACAAATGGCAATGTGTCACAAGCTGAGTATGACCAGCTTAACTCTAGACTGACTACTCTTCAGAGCCAGTATGACACTATGCAGGTTGACTTCTTAGACCTGACTAACAGGATGTCTGCTGCACTGGCTGACATAGCTGAGGCTAACAGCAACTATAGCACACTTCTAGCTAGCTACAATGCTTTGTTAGCAGAGAATGAAGACTTGACAGAGAACACTGTCAGCAAGGCTGCATATGATGCACTTCAAGCTAGGATAGATGCTATGGACTCTTCAGCAGGAACTGGAAGCTCTATCACTACAGAGCAGTACAACACTGTACAGAGCAACTATGAGCAAGCAGTGCAGACTATAGCAAGCTTGAGAGACCAGCTCACTACTCTTCAAGCTACATATGCTGCACTTCAGGCACAACACCTTAGCAATGCTACAAAAGCAGAGTATGACCAACTAGCTGAAGACTATGCAACAGCACAAGAGACTATAGCTGCATGGGTAGACCAGTACAATAGCCTCAACAGCACAGTAAGTGACTTGAGAAGTCAGCTCACACAGACTACTTCTACTTACCAGAGCACTCTTGCTAGGCTTAATGCAGTACAAGCAGAGTATGATGACTACAGATTGAAATCAGTAGACTCATCAGTGTATGCTGGACTTGCAGATGACTACAACAACAACTATGATCATGAAGAGTACTTAGAGCTACAGACAAGGTACAACACTCTGTCTGGAGAAGTCACAAGGCTCAATGCTGAAGTGACAAGCTTAGAGTCTCTATACAATGCAGCAAGCACAAGAGCAACAGAACTACAGAGTCAGTATGACACTATCTCTTCACAGCTTGACATCAAGACTGCTGCTTATGATGAGCTGAATGGAAGCACTGTCACAAAAGCAGCATATGACACACTCTTGCAGAGAGTTGCAGAACTCACAGCAGTAGGCAACAGCATAGAAGAGGTGACAAGCTTATACAATACTCTCCAGATACAGTATGATGCACTTGACTCTTCATACAGAGTGCTGCAAGCTGCACATGCTGCTTGTGAAGACCCAGAGCTGGCTAACAACTATGGACAGTTGGTAGCTGACTATGAGACACTTGATGCAAGCTATCAAGCTCTCGATGCAAGCTATGCTGAAGTAGTAGAAGAGAACAGAGTCAACAAGAACAAGGCAGACCAGTACCAGTCAGAAGCTGCTACATGGAAGCATGAGTATGAAGCTGCTAGCACAGGGATGGTGCAAGGTGATGAGTATGAGACACTCAGGAGCCAGTATAACACTCTAGCAGACCAGCTCAATGATGCAAGCATAGCTGCTAACACTCTTAGGAACAGAGTCACTGTGCTGACTAACCAGAACAATGAGCTTGAAGCACAGATAGCTACTATGGTTGAGAATGGTGAAGATCCTTCTACATACAGAGACTTGCTTGACAGATATGACCATCTTGAAGAGGAACATGCTATCCTGATAGCTGACAGCTCACTGAAGAATGAGATGTACAACTCTCTTCAGGGACGTTTCTTAGCTCTGAGCCAAGAGGTTGATGCTATCAGAGATTCGAGTGTGTCTGTGGCGGACTATGAAGCTCTAGAGACAAACTTCAACATGCTCAGCACCCAGTATGATGTGTTGTCAGGCCAGTATAGTGCACTTATGGCAGACATAGAGACACAAGACACTGTAGCAAGGTCTTTGTACACTCAGTTACAGAACCAATACAATGCATTGAGGACTCAATATGACAGCTCAAACTATGAAGTGAGTGCTAGCTATGTGCCAAAGGCTACATATGATGCTATGGCATCTCTTTATACAAGAGCTATAGCAGACTGCTCAAATGCTCATGATGGAATGGTGTCATCAGTCATATACAACCAGCTGGCTGCTGACTACAACAATGTCATAGCAAATGGGTATGTAGTGACTGGCAAGACAGTGTCACAGTCTACATATGATGCTCTGCTTGCTGACAACAACACTATCAACAACAGATACTTGGAAGTGAGCTCTGCTAAAGCAGCTCTGCAAGGTCAGTACAATGACCTTTTGAGCAACAGTGTAGCAAGCAATAGATACATTTCTTTACAGAATCAGTACAATGACTTGTCAAATTCCTTTACAACACTTCAAGGTCAATATGAAGACTTGAATAGTAGGTACAGTGCAAGCTCTGTTGGAATGGTAGATGCTAGTGTGTATAATGCTCTCTTATCAAGCTACAACGCAAGCAGGACAGCATACATCAACTTACAGACAGACTACAATGTGCAAGCTGCTGCACTTGAGGGAGTCAACAAGACTCTTGATCATCTCCATGAGATACTTGACAGCTCTGTAGAGAGAGGACAAGTTACAGATGGCTCATATGGTATGCTCTATGATCAGTTTGAGCTTTACAAGCAGGTGTATACAAGGCCTACAGCAGAGTATGACTCACTTCTTAGCTTGTACAACACTACTAACACTAACTATCTTAACCTGCAAGCACAATACCAAGCACTAGATGCAAGCTACCAAGCTGTTGGTGGTGCTGATGCAATGAATCGTGCACAGTATGATGAGCTCAACACTAGATATCAAGTACTTGACTCAAGCTATAGTGCTCTTCAACAGAGTCTCTACACTGACTATATCTTGAAGAGTGTCTATGACAACTATGTAGAGCAGTGTCATGCAAACCATGTCTCTAATCAGCAATACAATGATCTGATTGCAGACATAAGCAATAACAACATGATGGCTAAGAGTGTATATGATGCGCTGGATGCAAGCTACCAGTCATTGGATGCAAGCTACCAAGCACTTGACTCTAGCTATACTGCTTACAAGAACAATCACAGTCATTCAGATAGTGATTACTTTGCTCTTGACTCTAGCTATCATAATTGTCAGACAGCTTACAATAGCTTAGATGCAAGCTATCAAGCTCTACAAGCAAGTATGGTTGATGTAGTTGACAGCTCTGCATATCAAGCTCTTGATGCTAGCTATCAAGCACTTCAGAGTGACTATGAGACACTTAATGGAAATTATCAGAATTGTCAGACTGCATACAATAGTCTCGATGCAAGCTACACAACACTGGATGCAAGCTACCAAAGCATATTGACAAATAGCGTGTCTCGTACAGACTATGACAACCTTGATTCTAGTTTCACTGCATACCAGAATAGCCATAGTCATACTAATACTGAGTATAATAGTTTGTCTTCATCTTATAGTTCTTTGAATGACAACTATACTGCATTGGATGCAAGCTACCAAGCTCTTGACGCAAGCTACCAAGCTGAGGTTACAAGATATGCTGCTCTTGATTCTTCATATCAATATGCGCTGAATCAACTCGCAGAACTCTATGATTCTATAATGTATGGTGGTCTCTTCACTACTATTAATGGAAGATGGAGTACACTAAAGAGTAATTCTGTATATGCTACATACACGCTGGATACAAACACATACTTTGATTCTTCTGTTACAGGAGGTCTTATTATTTCAAACGCTAACAATATAGTTTAATCATGAGCTATCAAAATGAAGATATATTAGAGAAACTTGCAACTGTTTTCAAAGGAGCGTCAAGATATGGTATTCTTCATAGAGTACCAAACACTGAAGGTGTCTCAACAGATATCGTCATAGCTCCTAATGAATTTTTGAAACAAACTATTGATTTAAAAAATCATTTTATTGATTATCCTAAGAAGGTAGAGGATGGAACTTTGGTAAATGATACTACATTTCTATTAGGCACAGCCGGGGCACCTTATTCAAAGGGACCATATGCTCATTGTACTTCATTAGAAGAAGCAATAGTTAGTGTTCCTTTTCCATATTTGTTTGAAGGGTGTACAAATCTTAAAAACGTAAGTGTTGTTGAAGTTTATCCATCATCACAAGATATAACACATACAATAGGAACATACACATATGGTGCTGATCTTCTTGCAAGGGCAGCTGGAAGTGGTGGAAATAGTTTTGTATTTGGAAAAAATGGTTCAGCTTATTCTTATAACGCTGACTCAACTTCTTCAATAGTTTCTAAAGGATTATTTAAAGATTGTACTTCTTTAAAATTTATAAATTTGTCATGTTTAGATGGGTCAGATTCATATAGAGATAATATACCTGAATCTATATGTGAAGGATGTACAAATCTGTCGCAGGTTGTTATAAATGAAAATTTACAAATCATTAACAGAAAGGCATTCAAAGATACAGCATTAACTTCAGCAACTTTACCTACAAAATGTAGATATTTTGATGATACTTTCCCAACAGGCTGTACTGTTACTGGTGGAGTATTACTTAATATGGATAGGCTCACTGTTGGTACTTCATCTGCAGGTGTAACAAATGGTGTTGTTGGAGATGGTTCTACAAGTCCATACAATAATTATTCTAGTGTATCATCATATCATCCGATGTATTTGACAATAGATGAAGGTATTACAGAGGTCTCGAACTATTCTTTTACAGGACAAACATGTGAAAGCATATCATTACCTTCAACTTTGACTACTATTGGGTGGTCAGCTTTTGCTCGATGTGAATTTTTAAAGGGTGCTACTATTCCAACAAATGTCCAAACTTTAGGATTGAATAGTTTTGCAAATTGTCCAAATTTTAAAAGAGTACTTTTCTATGTAAATGGACAAACAAATTCAGATCCTCAAATAACTATAATTCCACAAGGATGTTTCAAGAATTCTCCTTTGAAATGGATTGAAATTCCTGATTCGGTTACTATAATTGGAAAAGAGGCATTCGCTGGAGAAACAGAGATGCAGATTCCAAGATATTCTAGTGACATAAACAATGTTACTGAGATTAAAGAAGGAGCATTCAGAGAAAAGATTGTAGGACAATATGTTGAAAGTGGTTCTAGATTTGTTCTAGGTGCAACTATTGATTGGTCAAATTCATCTGTTACAAAAATTGAGCAATATGTTTTTACAGATTGTGTTGGGTTAAATGATGTTTACTTACCAAGTGGATGTCAATATCACATGGATGCATTTCTTAGATGTAAAAAAGCTGATGGAACTACAGCTACTGTGATTCATGGTGGAACTATGGTCAGTTCTTTTTCTTGATATCTACATCTATAAAGCTCTCGGTTTCATACAGAGAGCTTTTTTGTTCTAAAAACCTATTTTTTCTTAAAAAGATTTGTTATTTGCAATAATCTTCTTATCTTTGCACAAATTCTTTGAAGATGAGAAGAACAGCAAGATTACAGAAAAGCAAAGAACTCAAAGATGATGAGTACTACACCCTGTATGATGACATAGCTGATGAAGTTGTCAAGTACCTGCCTCAGATGAGAGGTCTCAGAATACTCTGCCCTTGTGACTGGGATGAGTCTTTTGATGAAGAGATAGTGTATAAAGCAGAAGGATATGTCATAGACAGACCACTCTTAGTCCAAGGTGGCACTGCCGACTCTCCTGTTTGTCATACACCAGACAAGATAGAGAAAGACATGGACATAGTGACAAATCAGTTTGTCTACTACTTCTTGAACCATGCTGAAGACTATGGTATCAAGTCTGTATCTGTGTCTGGATATAACCCATATGTCAACAGAGGTATCAGGTTCCAAGATATAGACTGGTCTCTTTATGACTGTGTAGTCACCAATCCACCATTCAGTCAGTTTGGTGAGTTCATTGACACTCTCATCAAGAACAAGATCAAGTTCTTAGTCATAGGGCCACAAGATGCTCTAACACTCAAGTCTGTCATACAGCATTTCCAGAACAATGAAGTCAGGATTGGATATAATTATCATTTAGGTGGATTCAAACGACCTGATGGTTCTATACTTGACAAGCAAGACAACTTGTGTCGCTCATGCATGTGGTACACTAACATGGACATAGACCTCAAGCAGAAGAGACTCATGCTCAGAGAGTCATATGAAGAGACACCTGAGAAGTTTCCTAAGTTTGTCAACTATGATGCAATTAACATCCCAAAGTCTAATGAGATTCCATATGACTACTATGGTGAGATGGGTGTACCTATCACATTCATGCACAAGTTTAACCCTGATCAGTTTGAGCTCATTGGCTCTTCCTTGCAGCTAGCAAAGCCTATCAAAGACTTTGTTGAGGAAGATGCATCATACTCTAAAGGTGGTCCTAGATTCTACTTGAAGATAGGAGACAAGAGATACAAGAGACTGTTTGACAAGATGGTAATCAAGAGGAAGAGATAAGATGAAGACAATCAAAGTAGGTGATCTGTACAGTCAAGTTGTTGACGGCAAGATTGAGTCTGACATTGAGCTCCAGAGAGCTATTGTGTATGACAAGAAGAAGCAAGAGCTAGTCATTGACTCTATCCTGAATGGTATACCTCTGCCAGCTTTCTACTTCTGGCAGAGAGAAGATGGTGTGCTTGAAGTCTTAGATGGAAAGCAGAGGATAGAAGCCATCAAGCAGTTCAGGCAAGGTGAGATAAAGTACAGAGAGAAGACATGGAAGAACTATGCTAAAGAGCCAGAGCTGCAAGAGAAGTTCAACAATGTAGAGCTTACTTGCATAGTGTGCAATGGCAGTGATGAGCTGAAGCGTGAGATATTCAGGAGAATCAACACTCTCGGTGTAGCACTGTCTAAGTATGAAGTCCTCAATGGCCTCTATCATGGTGAGTACCTTGAAGAGCTGAGTGATGCTTTCAGAGACAACCCACTCTTGTCTAAGGTGTTCCCTAATGATGGTATAGACAGAGGCAACAACAAGTACAAGCTGCTTGAATACATCTTCTCAATTAGACACTACAACCACTATCCAAAGAAGGGTGAGCTTGAAGACTATGTTGAAACTAATAAAGACAAGTCGTTTGAAGAAGACTTCAACAAAGTTAGACCATACCTCAGCTTCATCAAAGATGTGTTCCATGACCAGTCTAAGATAAAGCAAGACTTCAAGCTGAAGCTTGCAGCATACTACTACAAAGACAAGACTATATGGAGAGAGAAGAGAGATGAGATCTTCAAAGAGACTAACAACTACATCTTGAATGGCGAGTACAAGCAGTCAGACACTAAGTATGAAGACATAGAAGGAATCATCTTAGGAATCATCAAGAACAGGAGAGTAGACCCAAGGAGATTCTTCTCACCAGAAGAGAAATCTAGACTGCTTGTTGACATGAAGCAGGAGAATGGCATGTATAGGTGTGAGAAGTGTAACAACTTGTTCAATGAGGAAGATCTTACAGTAGACCATATAGAGCCTTGGTCTAAAGGTGGAAGGACAGACTTGAGTAATGCTAGGATAGTATGCAGGTCATGCAACTCATCTAAAGGCAACAGAGAAGAATAGTCTATAGAGACATATTTGTTGACAATCCTCTACTCTCACTAAGTAGAGGATTCTTTTTGTGTCCAATAAATATCAAAATCCAGAAACGTTTCAATAATTTCATGATTCAAACTATAAGCCCTAATGATGACCTTGTGCTTGATGTTGTCTTGACTGACAAATCAGGAAATGTCATAGAAGAGAGCTTAATAGCAAATCTGCAATTTGTTGTCTATACAGAGCAGACAAGTGAGCTGCAGAGGGTTTACCTATCAAAGACTAGATATGATGAAGGTAAGCTCCATATCAACTCTTCAGAACTCGCTACACTGACTTCTGGACAACTCTACCTGACTACTGCTATAGCTCTTCTCAACAGCCAGTATAATGATGGGTCATTTGACTATATCAAGACTTCAGCTCTTCCTTACTATCTTAGGAACAGTGCTATGTCTGTGTCAGATGATGAGGCTATCTTGAAGTGGAAGATAGATGTGACAAAAGCTCTACAGAATATTGATGAGTCTTTGAAGAATCTCTCTACACGACTTTACACTATAGAGGGACTCTCTGGGTCTGCTGAAGCTCTTGAGCAAGCTATGTCAGAGGTGTTGTCACAATATGCAACTATTCAGTATGTAGATGATCAAGATGCCAGCTTAGCTGCAAATATTCAGCCAGAGGTTGACCTTACTCCTTATGCTACTACTGAAGATGTGAGTGCTGCTATAAGAGCTATTCCACAGCCAGACCTTACTCCTTATGCACTGAAGACTGCTATTCCAAGCTTGGAAGGCTATGCTACTGAGCAATATGTAGATGAGCATGATGCTAGTGTTGCAAATGCTATACCTAGTGTTGCAGGATTGGCCACAGAGACGTATGTAACTGAGCAGGTAGGAAATATAGACCTTACTCCATATGCGACTACAGAGGACGTTTCTACAGCATTAGCAGACAAGGCTGACAAGAATGAAATACCTAGCCTTGATGGCTATGCTACTGAAGCTTATGTTGATGCTTCTATCAATGCAATTCCAGCAGTAGACCTGACTCCATATGCTACAACCGAAGATGTGAGTGTTGCTCTCGCTTCTAAGGCTAACACTACTGACTTGCCAGACCTTACTCCATATGCAACTACAGCTGATGTTAGTGTTGCTCTAGCAGACAAAGCTGACAAGAATGAAATACCAAGCCTTGATGGCTATGCTACTGAGACATTTGTCACTGAACATGATGCGAGTGTTGCTGCTCAGATACCAAGCCTTGATGGTTATGCTACCGAGCAATATGTTGGTGAGTCTATTAATGCTATACCAGAAGTTGACCTCACACCATATGCTACAAGTGAAGATGTGAGCACAGCTCTTGCTGCTAAGGCTAATGTTTCAGACCTTGACAACTATGTTACAGATGCTAGCTTGAGTGAGACACTTGAGGACTACATCACTGATGCAAGTGTTGCCGAAGGCTACATCAGCAACAGCCAAATGGAGAATGTTGAGCTTACTGTTGCTACAGCGGTCAACAGACTGACAGAACGTGTTGAGAACATTGAGACTACATTATCAGATGATGGATCAGATGGAAGTACTGATTCTTCAACTGGAGACTCAAGCATTGGAGATTCTTCAACAGGAGATTCTTCAACAGGTAACAGTTCTACATATGCTATGACTATTGATGTTGCACCAGATGCTATGACCGCTGCACACTACACACTGACAGACACAGTTCCTACAGAATTCACTGTGACTCTTCCTGTATATGACGGCATGCCAACAACATGGGATAACATGTTATTTGACTGGGGAATGATGAAGACAGCATATGTAGAAGATGGTGAAACCTACTATTCAGGTGGTACAGACGACGCAGTTGCAACAACCAATTCTACTAACGATGGATTTGAGATTACATTCAGTAATTTGAGTAGTGGAACTGGATATAGGTATGACATGTCATTCACATATAATATGGAGCCTTATCCTATTAAAGTCTTCTTCACAACAGCAGGTACTACAGCTTAAACTCTAAAAAGAATTTACAATTTTTAAACATGAAATATATTGATAGATTTAAGACAATGGACGATTTCCTTACAAGTGAGCTTCAACAGCTCACTGGGGATCGTATTGCAACTATTGAAGGATTTGAGCTGCCTATCTTGAAGAAGAAGATGAAGACTGTTATCTCTATAGATCCTAGCACTAATGAGGAAGTAGAGACAGAAGAGCTTCAAGATGTGTGGAGTGTGCCAGTTGGTGAAGTAGAGAAGAAAGTTGACCATGACTACAAGATGTTTTTTGGAAATTCTTTAATAAAAATCAACTATATTGTTACTTTTGGACAACAAACTGGTCAATGGAGTACAGATGATGAGTTGAAAGAACTTATAAGACCGTACTACAAGGATGAAGTTAGTACTTTGGCTTCATATGTGTTCATGACAGAGCACGAACCTGGCAACTATGGAGAAATCAAGCTTCCTATCCTGTCTACAGATAATGGGTTAATAAGAGATGTAAGTACATTCAGTCATGATTCTGAAAGCTGGAGATATGTCAACTTGAATAATATAAACACAAAGTTCGATCAGATAAGTGCGCTCTTAGGAAACACATGGCCATATATTGCACTCTATACTAATTGGAATAACTTAGAGGTAGGTCAAGAGACTACTCTTCAGACTATTGGTGGAAATAGCCTAGTCTATTCTGATGGAAAGAGAGAAACTTTCGATATCAGTCTTAAGATAAAGAAGATGTCAGAAGGAACTATCGATTCAGATGTTTCATTTGGTTTGAAGTATGTCAACTTAGCTAATGGTCAGGAGTATGTTACTGAGTATGATGCTTCTTCAAATACTGTAAGTATATATGATGAAGATGCTAGTTTCTACAACTTAGGAATATATGTAACTCTATCAAAAGAAGTAGATGGAGTTATCACTTGTGAATCAACTGATAACAAACAAGGTAACACATCTACACAATATTTGATTAAGACATTTGAAGGTGTAAATAGCTTCAATCTGTTTATTGACTCTAATGGAAATGACTTTAGTTTTAATGAGAACTACCTCAACAATCTTGTGAAAGATGACTATATCATCACTAAGTCAGAATCAAATTTGTATGGATCTCTCAGATGTGATGACTCTGTGATTGGTTTGCAAAAATACTCGAGGACTCTCTCAATTCCAAGATTGAAACTCATAAAAGCTAATGGCGAACTACCACTCACTCGCAGTGTCTTCATAGCAGGTGACACTCCACAAGGAGACTTTGGTGCTACTTGGTATGACTCATCAGTGTATGGACATCCATGCTGCAACTTGTCTAATGAAGATCTCGGTCTAAGCTTCTACTATACAGACTTGAAGGTCATCAATGAGAAATCAACTGACAATGGATCAACATGGGTACCAGATGCATCAGTGGCGTTTGTGGATGGAAATGATGTATCAATCAATAATCTATCAGCTACGAATGAAATTACAGGTGTAATTGACAGTCTCATTCCATCAACTAGCTTGTATACTCCTGATGGTGGATTTGGTGGATGGGTAGTATTCAATAATATACAAGGTATAGCTAACACTGCAATCACTTACAATATAGGAATGTCATACAATGATATGTCTTACTCAGATGTGTTCACTATCATATGGGGAGATCCTTCAAGCCAAGGTGGTGACTCATCAGCAGGTGACACTTCTACTGGTGACTCTCCAACATATGCTATGACTATAAATCCAAATCCAGATGATATAGGAGTTGATGCACAATACACAATTACTGACGCTGTTCCTACAGAATTTACTGTGACTCTTCCTGCATATGATGGTATGCCTACAACATGGGATAACATGCTGTTTGACTGGGGAATGATTAAGACAGGAGTTGTATATGATGGAGAAAAGTATTATGAGAACAACTGGGATGCAGTTGCAACATCTAATATAACTAGCGATGGTTTAGAGATATCATTCAGTAATTTGAGTAGTGGAACTGAGTATAGGTATGATATAGGACTTCATCAGGATAATGGTGATTATAGTAGTCTATTGATAGAACTCTTCTTTACAACAGCGAGTGACTCTTCAGCAGATGATCCATCAGCAGATGATCCATCAGCAGGAGACTCTTCAGCAGGAGACTCTTCAGCAGGAGACTCTTCAGCAGGTGATCCATCAGCAGGAGACTCTTCTGTAGAGCCAGCAGTCAACCACTACTACAGTCTGTCATTCCCATCTGATCCAACTACATCTAGAGATGTCTATCTTGATGTGTCAAATGGCAATGTTGGAACTTATGATGTGAGCCTTATGCTATGGGAAGGATATAATGAGATGAAGGTCATCAATGAAGATCCAACTCTCTGTATCTCTCCAGACTATAGCACAGTGACACCTTCTGTCACATGGAAGACTTATAACTACTTTCATTCTAGCTATACTCTCAACAATGACTCAGTTACACTGACTCTTGGTGATGCAGAATACCCAGGCAACTACAATGACAATTCATGCATGTACAGATGGAGCTTCTCTTGTCCTGACCCAGATGATCCAATGACTACTCTGACAACTATCGCAAATCTTGATGTGTATGTCAACTGGTGGGACATGATACTAGACTCTAATGTTGCGCAAGATGCCTACAGAGATGACACTTCTGTGACTTCTGTAAAGGTTGCTGAAGGTGTCACTTCAATAGGTGAGAGTGCATTCAATGGATGCTCTAACTTAACTAAGGTGTCTTTGCCTAGCACATTGACAATTCTTGGACTTGGTGCTTTCATAGGAACAGCAATCACTTCAATAGTTATTCCAGAAGGATGTTGTGGAGTAAGTAACGAAACTTCAACTCATGAACTTGGCTATGGAACATTCATGAATTGTACCAATCTTACATCTGTAACTATTCCAGACTCAATCAACATGATTGGAACAATGGCATTTAAAGGATGTTCTAGCTTGACTTCAATAGAGTTGCCATATGGCTGTGGATATAAGTCAGATTCGTTCCCTGCTGGATGTACAAAAACTTTCAGATCTGCTTCATAGAACAGCTTATTGATATAGAAGAGGAAGACTTAAAAATCTTCCTCTTTTTTGTTTGTTGATGGTAGTCTTGTCCATCCATCTTTATCCCATATTATTCTCTCAACACCTCTTACTTGAAATCTCTTCAGCCAGTAGCTCTCATTGAATATAGTCTTCAACTTTATGACTTTGTCTCTCTTCTTGTCATCTATATAGTCAACTACCAACTCTTTTATGCACTCATGTACTATCTTGTCTTTCATTGTATAGTCTGTCTCTGCAAGCTCAATGTCTGTCTCTTCTGGGTCATTTAGACCAACAATACATTCGTTAAGGTATGTGATTCGCTCTTCTAGGTGTGCTTTCTGCGCCGCCTGCTCAATCTTCTTGTCATTGATGCTTGTTCTATACTCTTCAAACTCTCTCTCATTCAGGTCACCAAGTATGTACAAGTCTTTGGCTCTCTTCATCCTAGTCTCAATTTGTGCTAGCTCTTTGTCACATACCTTTATCTTGCTTTGTGCTACAAGAAGCTCATCTACCATACGCTTCTTCTCATCCACACTATGTTGCTTCATCTTCCATTTCCATATCTTCTTTGATGCACTCCATAGTAAGTTGTCAACAGTCTTACTGTCAATAGTACAAGTATTGTCACATGGGTCAAACACAAAATTCCTCTTAGTGTGCCAGTTACATGTGAACCTACCATTTGAGTCAAGTACCATTGCATGCCCACATTTAGGACATTTCACAATCTTTTTCCCTAGTATCTGCTTGACAGTCTTCCTATTATCATGTTTAGCAGCTTCTATACGTTCTTGTACTAAGTCATAGAGTTCTTTAGACACTATAGCAGGATATGTCCTGTAGAATGTGTTCTCACCTCTTGTTCCTTTGGTAGGTTCTCCATAATAGCTGGCATCATGTAACATTTTCCTTATGCTAGTGAGTGTCTTCTTGAAGCCTCTACTCTTCATTTCATTATACAAATCTCTAAGGCTCATCTTCTTCACTCCATACAAGTAAAAGAGCTCTCTGACTAGGTCTGCACCATCAGGATCTACCACAAAGTAATTGTTGTCATCAAGCTTGTATCCTAGCTTGACATACCTACCACCACTGAATTTTCCTTCACGTGCATTCTTCTCTTTGCCTCTGTGAAATCTCTCTTTCTTGATAGCCATCTCATTCTCACACAAGCTGACATACAAGCCAAAGATGATGTTTGCATTCGTGTCTAGACTGAAGTCATCTTTGAACATTGTGAAGTCTGGGTGAAGACATCTGAGTTGTACTCTTTTCTCTTGTAAGTATTCTCTCATGCTGTAGAGGACTTTTGGCCTTCTAGACAGACGAGAGAGCTCCCAGATGAACACACATGACACATCACCTTTCTCAATGTAAGACTTCAACTCATTCAAGCCTTGTCTCTCTTCTTCTGTCAGCTTGATTGCTGACTCTTTAGTTTCAATGACTATAATCTTGTCATACCCAGCAGCTTTTGCAGCAGTCTTCAAGTTCCTAGTCTGCTCATCTAAGCTCTGTTGCTCAGTTGAAACTCGTGAAAGTAATATGCATTTTGCCATAATCTATAATTTAATTGATGTTGTTATTACTTGTACTGCAATTTTAACCATATTCTTAAATTATAGAGTCTGAAGTTTTGTTAAAAAAGTATAACAAAGAGCACTATGTCACAGCGTAGTTCCCTTTGTTATACTATTAAAATCAAAATTGTAAAGTAGAGGGTGACAAATTCATACAAATTCATCACCCTTAGACAGAAGAATTCTCCTTACTATCAGTCGCCAAACAGTTTGTCTTCTTGAAATAGCTCATCCATAGAGTTGTTCTCTGCTTGTACCATCTCTTTCTTGTTCAATGAGCGCCTGCTTCTTGTAGATCCACCAAGATTATTGAGAATGACCATAGCATTGCGCTGGAGTTGACTCATCTCTTTCAACAGTGGATTACTTATTGTCACACCTCTTGGATTGCTTATGGTATAAATTTCTCCTACCTCATCTTTTAAGTGATAGAACATGTTGATATCATGCATAGCAAACTTCAGAGACACGAAGTCACTGTCTTCAATGAATCCTTGACTGAAAAGAGAAGGAAGTGTCACACTCAAGTCTTCTTGAGCATTCTTGTGCATTTTCTTGAAGTCTTCACTGTTAAGAATCTCATCAATAGTCTTCATTTTAGTATAGTTTTGGTAATTTTTCTTAGAAAACATCAACAATATGGTTGTAGATCATATATCCACCAACTGCTTGTATCATGCTTATGACACCATCTATCTTGTTCTTTGATGCTGCTTTGTCAGGCTTGATGTTGTCATTGTGGTCTCTCTTGATAGCTACATTCCTGAACATGAACAAAGTCAGCAGGTTTGTGTCTATCTCTATGTCTCTTTGTAAGACTCTCTTCTGCAACTCTTTAGTAGGTGCATTGAAATTTGCTATAGTCTGGCTGAATGGTTCCATAGGCATACCAGCACTTGTCATTGCAATAGCCCATTGTGTTGCATTCCATTTGTCATAGTAGATGCCTTGTATAAGCAAATCAAAGTCATTGTAAGCTTTCAAGATATAAGCTTGTATGAAGTCATAGTCTACTACATTGCCTGGGGTCAGTAGCAAGTATCCAAGTCTGTACATCTCTCTGTAGTATTCTTTCTGTGGAGAAGTGTTCAGTGTCTCTTCTGGCAAGAAATACACATTCTTCACTGATATGTTACCATCTTTGTCAAACAAGAATGACACTGACACTATATCATTCACACTAGCTAAGTCAACTCCTATGTAACATATGTCTCCTTTGTGGTCTTCAAACTCTACATGAATGCCTTTCATACACTCTTGTACATCTTGGTCTGGTATCCAGCTCTCAGCACTGTCACACCACAGGTTGAGATTCTTTGTCAAAACTCCAACTTCTTCACTAGGGTCATTGACTGCACTTGTGACCTGACTTTGTATGTAGCTCTTCTTGACTGTGACACCTAAGTTTGGACTGCACTTAATCCAGTTACTCTCATCTTTCCAGTTGTCATTCTCATCAAGAGTGTATATGACACAGAATCTGCTGTCATCTTCTTTTATGCCGTTTAGTATCTCTATGTTTGAAGTTCTCATGACATAGCATGGGGCTGTCTTGTCAAATCCTGCTGTAGTGATGACAAACATAAGTGGGTGTTGTCTGAATCCTTGTGAGCTCTTTATGACATCAAACAGCTTGCTAGTCTTGTGAGCATGATACTCATCAACTATACCAAATGAAGCATTGAAGCCATCTTGCTTGCTCGCATCAGCACTGATCACTTTCAATGTAGACAGAGTCTTCTTGTATTCTATTCCTTGCTTCAATATAGTGAGATATTTTCCTTTAGGGTCTAAGCTCTTAGCAAATCCACTACACAAGTTGAAGCAAATCTTAGCTTGTTCTCTAGAAGTAGCTGCTAGGATAATCTCAGCTGACATCTCTCCATCATATATGAGTCCATACAGACCATATGCTGCTATCAGAGCTGTCTTTCCTTGCTTACGACTCATCTCTATGTAAGCTAGGTTGAATCTTCTCTCTAAGTTCCCATCTTCATCTTCTTTGTAGAATCCAAATATGTTTGCAGTGACAAATTCCTGCCAAGGCTCTAAGATGAAGTACTGTCCAGCACACTTTCCTTGGAAGTGCTTGAGCTTTGCACAGAATGACACAACTCTGTCAACTTTCCTTGGAATGAAAATCAAGTCAGGACGTTCAAGATCCTTCACAAACCTCTCACATGCTAGCTTAGTGTACAGACAGCATTTCTGTCTGCCTTCTATACAAGCTATTGCATACTGATAGTATTTCTTGTCCTTTATGTCTGTGCAATCTTTGATCATCTCAATATATATTGAAACTTACGGATTGGCATTCGCTGCAAATGAGCAAGAAATGGATCTCTAAAGACAACTTATCAAAGAAAGTAGAAGAAGAATTAGTACAAGACTATATCAATGAAGGATGGTCTCTAGGGCGCATTGCTGCAACTGGCTCTAATAACTCTTTCTCTGGCAAGAAACATAGTCCTGAGACAAAACAGGCTATGTCTGTCGCTAAGATTGACAATATACCATGGAACAAAGACAAGACTGATGTATACTCATTAGAGACAAGACAGAAGATGAGTGATGCTAAGAAAGGAGTCACTGCACCTATCAAGCTAGAATACATCAAGAGGAAAGACATTGCTCAGTTTGGCTATGACTGTTGCACACTGACTGGAGAAGACATACAGAGAATACTCTCTGTTGGATATTGTCAAGTCTGTGGCAGGAATGATGTCATACTTACTATTGGTCGTGTAGACACTACAAGAAGCCATACACCTGACAACTGCTTTTGTACTTGCTCTATCTGCTACAGAAAGAAAAAGACAATAAATATCAAGCAAAACGCACATTAACGTTCTTAACAATGTGGCCATTCACTAGAAGATTGAAGACAACCCCTGATATTGAGACAAGAGATGCAAACATTCCAAGCAACACTGGAGTCACTATCTCTTCTCTTGCAGAGCAAGATCCTACTATATTAGGATTGATTTTTGGCAAATATGGCATACCTATGTCTAAAGAGATGACACTCTCTGCTGTGTTCAGAGCTGTGTCTCTCATATCAAGCTCTATAGCAAGCTTGCCTATCTTTGTTTATAAAGCTGATGATGATGACAACAAGATTGAGTGGAAAGACAACACTCTCTATAGTCTTCTTCTTCGCAAGCCTAATCCATTACAGACAAGATTTGACTATATGAAGTCTATGGTGAAGGACATGCTGTTGCAAGGCAATGCTTACTCAATCATCCATCGCAACTCTAACAACAAAGTAACTAAGATAGAATATGTGCCAGCAAGCAAGGTCACTATCCAGAAGATAACTAAAGATGGTGCTATAGAAGCTATACGATACAACATCAGTGGTCGTAAGAGACTATATGAAGACTATGAGATGATACACATCATCAATGAACCTGATGAAGATGGTGTAGAAGGTCTGTCAACTATCAAGTATGCAGTCAAGACAATGGCTATAGCTAACTATGCTGAGGCTGCTGCTGAAGGATACTTCTCTAATGGTGGAAAGCTCACTGGCATAGTCAAAGTAGACAGGCCACTGACTGACAAGCAGAAAGCTGACTTGAAGACCGAGTGGAAGAAGTCACTTGATGCTAATGGTGTAGCATTCTTGCAAGGTGTGGAGAACTACTCATCTATTCAGCAGAACTCTAGTGATGCCCAGTTGCTTGAGTCGAGACAATTCACAGTCAGTGAGATAGGCAGATTCTTCAATGTGAACCCTATCATGCTGTATGACCTCTCTCACAACAACTACAACTCTAGTGAAGCTGCACGTCTCCAGCTTTTGACCGACACTCTCCAGCCTATCATGTTCAAGATTGAGGCTGAGTTTGAGACTAAGCTCTTCTTGCCTAGTGAGATTGAGATTGGATCTATCAAGTTTGACACAGATGAGTTCTTGAGGTCTGACAACAAGACAAAGGCTGAGTACTACAAAGTACTATGGCAGATTGGAGCATTGTCAATTAATGAGATTAGAGCATATCTTGACCTCAACGCTGTACCAGATGGTGATCTTCACTATGTTCCAGCTAACTTAGTGACTCTTGAGAACTCTAAGAACATCGGATACAACACAGAGACATCAGACAGAAGGCATCCTGAGAGAGATGAAAATGAACAAGAAGACACTGACAAAGAGCCAGAGGAGAATGGTCAGACGACTGAATAGGCTATTGTCAATAAATAACAAACACAATATTCTAGATTTACAAATGAAGAACAAGAGATTTGAGATAAGGACTACTGGTACTCTTAATGTCATCCAAGAATCAAGGAAGATTGGTGGACTGGCAATAGCTGTTGAGTCTAAGTCAGAGCTGCTAGGTGGAACTTTCTATGAGACTATCAAGAGATCTGCTGTAGATGAGGCTCTCATCAATAGCAATGATGTCAAGCTGTACATCAACCATGACTCTACTCAAGGAACTATTGCAAGATCAAAGTTTGGTAAAGGTAGTTTACGCTTATTTGTCACAGACAGAGGTCTTGAGTTTGAGACAGAGCTGCCAGATACAGAGAAAGGCAATGAAGTCCTTGAAGGAATTCGCAGAGGTGACATAGATGCATGCTCATTTGCTATGATTCCAGACTCTGTGACATGGACAGAGCTTGATGATGACAAGTACCAGAGAGACATCAACTCATTCAAAGTTGTTGATGAGATCTCTATCCTCAGCTGTCTTCCAGCATATTCTGCAACTGAAGTAGACATGAGAAGCTTGGAAGATTTCAAGTCATATGAAGAGACCCGTGCTGAAGATGAGAAGAATGCAGAAGAGAAATCTGCTGACGACAACATGCCAGAGCCTAAGACAAAAGAATATCGTGAGGCTGATCAAGAAGACGAGAAGAAACCTGAAGAGGAAGAGAATCGTGCTGAAGATGAAGAGAAGTCAGCAGACGAGGAAGAGACTAAGTCTGAAGAGCAAGACAAGCCTGAAGATGAGGAAAATCGCTCTGAGGATGAGAAACCTGCTGAAGAAGACAAACCAGAAGAGGAAGAGCAGAAAGCCCAAGAGGATGAGCAGGAAGATGAAGAGGAAGACAGGATGCTGTCTAAGTACTACTCAACTCTTAGATCTCTAATCAAGTAGAAACTAAAGTAATAAATATCATGCTATGACTAACAAGATAGAACTCATAGAGCAGAGAATCCAGCTCAAGAACAAAGCTGAAGGTATTCTCTCAGCAGGTGAAACAGAGAAGAGGACTCTCAATGATGATGAGAAGAAGCTCTTTGAAGAGATTCGTACACAAATCTCAGACATTGACAAGCAAATCTCTGATATCGACAACTCTCTTGCAGAAGAGAAAAGACAGATTGAAAACAAATCAAAAGAATATACACAAGACATGAAGAAAATAAACCTTACTAGTGAGATTCGCTCAAGGATTGAGAACCCTTCACTTGGCAATATCATAGTACCAGCATTTGAGAACCGTGATGCTACTCAGTACTCAGTGACTCAGGATAGTGGTGCAAAAGGTGGTGAGACTGTAGAGACTGTTGTTGAAGGTCTGCTCACTCCATTGTATGACAATCAGGTTCTTGGCAACTTCACATGGCTGACTGGACTTCAGGGTGACGTGAAGATTCCTGCAATGGCAGCTAACACTGTTGGTTGGGAAGGTGAGATCACAGAGGCTGACAAGACTGACTCTGCTATCACTGCTGTGACTCTTCAGCCAAAGAGACTGTCTGCATATGTTGACATCTCTAAGCAGCTCATCCTTCAGAGCAACGCTAACATTGAGGCAGTCATCCGTCAGGATTTGATCAACGCTCTCAATGACAAGCTCCAGAAGACTTTCCTTGGTGATGAGGCAGGAACTACAACTAAGCCAGCAGGTCTGTTCTATGATGCTAGCACTATTGATGGTGTATCATTTGCTAACATCGTAGGTATTGAGCAGGATGCAGAGGAAGCTAATGTTGCTCCTACTGGATACATCATCAACCCAGCTATCAAGGCTGATGCACGTCAGGCTGTGAAGGCTGTAGGTCAGGGTGGATTCCTGTTCGAAGGTGGTGAGCTCGATGGCATGCCAACTGCTGTGACTAATGCAGCTAAAGGTATCCTGTTTGGTAACCTGAAGGACTTCGTCATTGGACAGTGGGGTGATGTTGAGGTCGTAGTTGACCAGTACACTCGTGCTACTTATGGTGAGATTCGTCTCGTCATCAATGCTTACTTCGATGGTAAGATTCGTAGAGCAGAGTCTATTGTAGCTAAGAAGATTGTTGAGTCTACTCCTGATGCAAGCACTGATGCTTCTATTGGCCAGTAACCTTTCATTCCAGATGATTTGGTTTTCCATATGGGTGTGACTTGTTTGTCACACCCATTCTTGTCATAAATAGTCTGTATGGATGAAGAAGAGAAGAAAAAATGTTTGAATGAGATGTTAGAGTTCTTTGAGAGGATTGATAGGTACTTCGTTCTTAAGAAAAACTCCGATTGATTGGAACTTGTTGTAGAAGTCCTTGATGATTCTTTTGTTTAAGATGATTATAACTTCAAATATGTCAATTTGAGGTAATAGTTCAAATGTTGAGTGTATTTGGATAGATCTGGTGAAGACTTTTAGATTTGGGAAGAATGAGTTGATATCTCTGGTCAACTCTTCTATTGTGTATTGGTTGTAAGACTTTGAGTAGAACACTACTTTGTCAATTAGATTGTAGTTCTGCATAATTTGTGATTTGAGTTTGTTTTATATTGCCTTCTTCTCTTCTTCCCATTGTATAGTAGCAAATCTCCAGAAAGTTTACCGATTAAGATTCTTTAACAATAAATATCAACAAAGATACTATACTGACACATGATCCTATCAATAGAGCACGTAAAGAGATACCTCAACATTGATGAAGACTACAAAGAGGATGATGACTTGCTTATCAACCTCATCAATATATGTGAGCTGGCTATTGCTAAGTACATCAACAGAGAAAGTCTAGATGAGTTTGGCCTAGATGACAACAAAGAGAATAGCACATTGAGAGCTGCTGCCCTTATGTTGATCGCAAGCATGTACAAAGACAGAGAGGCTAGTGTAGACAGAGAGCTGAAGACAAATCCAGCCTTTGATATTCTCCTTAGCCCACTATACAAATATGGATTCCCAGTATAATCATGAAAGCAGGAGCATATCAATATCTCATAGAGCTATACCATAGGCATACTGAGACTAATGAGTATGGTGAAGAAGTAGAGAGTTATGTCCTTGTCAGGAAGACAAGAGCTGCTATCAACTTCAGGTCAAAGTCAAGAGACCTTGGTCTGATGGAAGAGAGGATGCCAGGCACATATGAGATGATTGTCAGGTCATATGTTGAAGTAGATGACACATCACGTGTCAAGTGGCAAGGCAAGACATATCGTGTCATTGAGTGGCATGAAGACCTTGAGTACAGAGACAAAGTAATCACTGTAGAAGAGATCAATGAGTAGAGAAGGACTAGACATAGAAGTCAAGCTGAAGAGCGCAGACTATGAGAAGGTGTTTGACAACTTGTCTCCTAAAGAGCTTGAGAGAATATCTAAGAGAGCCACAAAAGCAGCAGCACAAGTGATTGTCAGTGAGACCAAGAAACAGCTTAGGTCACACACAGGCAAGGCTAAGTCTACATATACTAATGCTAAGCATGGATGGAATCTCATCAAGAGCAAGAAGACTGGACAAGTGATAGGTGTAAAGAGTCTAGAGCAAGGTATCAGGATGAAGTACCACAAAGATGAGGCTATGACTAAAGTCAACATCATGGGAGACTTCAGGCTTAAGTGGATGGAAAAAGGAACACGAGACAGATATGCAACTATGTCTAAAGGTGGCAAGGCATTCAGAGGTCAGATGCCACAGTGGTGGTTCTTCAGAGATGCTATAAATGCTAAGAGAGAAGAAGCTTATAACAAGATGCAAAGAATCATAGAAATCAATTTGGAGGCTAGGATGATTTGACAATGACAAACACTATAACAATTTGGAATGCAGGTACAGAAGTGAGAAAAGCTCTTCTGTCTAGTGACAAGCTCAAAGCTAAAGTCAAGAGTGCAGTAAGCCCACTGATTGCTAAAGAAGGAACAAAGTTTCCATTCATAGTATATCAGAAGTCAGGTGGATGGTATGAATACAACAAAGACAGCGTGACTGGCGCTAACGTGACTGTAGACATCATCATCTTCTCTGATACCTATGAAGAGATGGTAGAAGTCAGTGATATGGTAGATGATGCTATGTATAGCTATTTTACTAATTGTGGCAGTGTTCCAAGACTGACTGGATCTGATGAAAACTTCCAAGATGATGTGTATTATCAGACTATGACGTTTCAATTTAAGGTCTAGTGTCTCAATAAATATCAATGTAAAAACAAACATTAAAACTTCTTAAGATGGCACTTAATGATAAAATTATAAAAGGTTCCGACCTGATGATCTTCCTCAACGGACAGCCTATTGGTTTTGCAACATCATGCGACATCTCACTTTCTGCTGAGACATCAGATACCTCTAACAAGGACAGTGGCAATGGATGGTCTAGTGCAGCTGTCACTAAGAGAAGTTGGACAGCAAGCTCAGAGAACCTCTATGCAGAGTCTGTCTACACTGGTGAGCACACATTCAACACACTGTTCACATTCTACAGCAATGGTACTCCTGTAACACTGGTATGGTCTCCAAACCAGAATGCTGCAAAGACTACAGGTCGTATCCCAGAGGTCGAGACAGCAAATGGATGGGTTCGTGTTGGTACAGCTTATCAAGGCCAAGCTATCATCACTTCTTTGAGTGCAAGTGCAAGCAATGATGATAATGCAACATTCAGTGTTGAGTTCACTGGAGTCAGCCCTATCACAGTTGCTGCTGGTTCTGGATCATCTAGCTCATCTAGCTCAAGCAGCCAAGACTCTTCTACTGGTGACAGCTCTACTGGTAACCATTAGTAGAACAACATGGTGAAGATACATTAGTATAGTTTTCCGAATATTTCTTTGACATTCTTTTCTTCACCTAATAGCAAGCAATAGCAACAGATCAAAGCTATTGTTTGCTATTTTGTATATAAATACCAATATGAAAGACTATACTGTTTGGATATCATACCACAAAGATGAATTCATAAAGGATTATGGTCTTGTAGAAGATGACCATCACAAGCTATTTGCTACACATAAGCCAGCAGACGGAGAGAACATCAACATATTGAATCCAGTCTATAGTGAGATGGTCACTATGTGGTATGTCTGGAAGAACAACATCAAGTCAGATTATGTAGGATTTGAGCACTATAGGAGACATCTCAAAGTAGATTTCATGCCAGATGATGGATACTGTATAGTGTACAATATCGTAGACATGTCACCATATACATTGTATAAGCAATATAACAAATACCATAACAAAGCTGATTTAGATTTGGTGATAGACATCTTAGATGATTTCTATGGCACTAATAACATATACATCCATCACTTGAAAGACAACTGTATATTCATTCCAAACTGCACATTCTTGATGAAGTGGGATGATTTCACCTTATTGTGCAACTTCATGTTTGGAGTCATAGATGAGTATTGCAAGAGAGTTGGAATAGAAGGATATGGTGAAGAAGCCTTGAAGAGATGGCAAGAGAAAGCACACAGAGATTTCAAAGGTATAAACACTACATACCAGACAAGAATGATTTCATTCTTTGCTGAGAGACTTATATCTGCATGGATAAGCTCTCACCTCTTACCTATAGTTTCTAGACAATAAATAGCAAGTCAAAACTAACATATAACTATACTAATATGATTATTCGTTTTGGAAATAGAGAGTATGAGCTGAAGTATACAATACGTGCATTCATGTATTGGGAGCAGATGATGAGCAAGCCATTTGATGTGAAGACTCTGACAGATGCTTACGTATTGTTCTATTGTTTCTTGCTTGCAAGCAACAAGCCATTTGATGTGTCATTTGAGCAGTTCATGGACATGCTGGATGATAATCATGCAGCTATAAGTGTGTTCAACAACTGGTTTGCCGAGCAATCTGCTTTACAAGCTCAGACAACTAACCCTGAGAAAAGCAGTAAAAAAGGGGGAAAGAAGGCAAAAAGCTAAGCTTCCTTGAGTTGTTTGCTCTTCTAGCAGGAGAGATTGGCATAGATCCTATGGTAGTCATGTATGAGCTGTCTGTAGCAGATGCTGAGCTCATCATACATGGCTACCACCAGAGGCAGATGGATGCTTGGCTGAGAACTCAGAGAATAGCATATGTCATGGCACAGTGCAACAGTAGGAAGAAGATTAACCCTAGCAAGATAGTTGATCTTTCTATGTTTGAAGACTCAATATTTGATGAGAAGAAGATTATTGAGCCAGAGGAAGAAAACGTAGCAGGGGACATCAGAGAGCATATGAGTGAAGTCCTGAAGAGCTATTCTCAAATACTGAAAAATGACATCAAGACAAGCAATGGCAAAAATTGACAACTTATGGCCATTCATCCTAAGCTGGGAAGGTGGCTACTCAAATCATCCAAATGACTCTGGTGGACCAACTAACAGAGGTGTCACACTAGCAACATGGAAAGTCTATGGCTATGACAAAGATGGTGATGGTGACATAGACAAAGATGATGTGAAGATGATTACAGAGTATGATGCTGTGTATGTAGTCATGAAGCCTAAGTTCTGGGACAGGTGGAATGCTGACCAGATTGAAGACCAGAGCATAGCTAACATTCTAGTAGACTGGATTTGGATGAGTGGCTTCAGTAAGATAAAGACTGTGCAGAGCATGCTAGGGTTGAAAGATGATGGCATAGTAGGACCAAAGACTCTTAGGATGCTGAACAGTGGTGATCATAGAGCCATGTTTGCAGCTATATGGCTAAGACGTGAGAGATTCTACTACAATCTAGTTGAGCAGAGACCTAGCAACAAAGTGTTCTTGAAAGGGTGGCTTCGTAGGCTGAATAGCATAGGCTATGGATTCCTTAAAGATGCTAATGGAAAAGTGTTAAACTTTTGAAAATTCCTTACAAAACCAACCGCCTGTTAGTTGGTTTTTGATATTTTTGCCGTGTTGAACTTTTAAAGCTTATTGATTATGACATGGTATGAACTTATGGAAAGTGAGATTGGATATAAGCCATTCACAACTTTCTGGGATGACTTCAGTATCGCAGATGCATTTGGGGCTGAAGCAGTACAAGAAACATTTGACAGAGCATTCACTGAGTGGAAAAGCCAGTACAAGTACCTGACTGAGCTGACTATGGTGCTCAATCACAAGATCTGGCTATGGTATGAGAAGAATGATGAACTGTGCAGACTGTATGACAAGCTATGGAGACAAGCTGACCAGTATGCTTGCAACACTTTGCAAGGAGAAGAACTCTCATACTACTACAGAGTGACAGACTGATCTCACTGACCAAGTTTGTCAGAAGAGTTGAGAGAGCGATTACTAATATGTAGTCGCTCTTTGTTATATAACTTGTATGGAACATGGAGTGATATACAAGTTTACAAACAAGATTAATGGTAAAGTATATGTTGGCCAGACTATACATGAGAAAGCACGATATAAAAATCATCTATCAAACAAAAGAGAGAACTTGAAAAGTCTTATAGACAAAGCTATATCAAAGTATGGTATAGAGAACTTTGACTATGAGATATTATATAGATGTTCTGGAGAAAGAGAAGAAGTCATAAAAGAACTAAACAATATAGAGATAGAGTATATTGAGAAGTATGATTGTTTAGTTCCTAATGGCTATAATCTTCAGACTGGTGGAAATATGAGATTCACAGTAACAGAAGAGACTAGGAAGAAACTTAGTGAGACAGGTAAAAAATGGTCTGAAGAGAGAAGACAAAAACATAGTAATAGATTGATAGGACATGAAAATTGGCTAAAGTCTGTATCAGATGAGGCTAAAGTGAAAATATCAAAATCTTCTAAAGAGAGATGGTCTAACCCAGAGTATAGAGAAAGAATTTCAAGAATACAAAAAGAGAGATGGGAGAAACGGAGACAAGATTTTCTCAGGTCAATAAATATCATCAAATATAGAACCGATTCTAATCAACATACATGAGTAAAGATCTTGTCGTTGAATTACGCTGTCAAAACAAAGACCTTAAGCAAAAACTTCAGGACTCTAAGAGAGAACTCAATGAATTCAAGCGTGCAGTAAGAGAAGCCAACAGTGGCATGTCTAGTGCAAGCAGTGGTGGTGGGTCTATGTTCAACAATATCTTGAACAAGATTACAGGTAGCACAAATGGAACAAATGGAGCTATCAGTCTGTTAGGCTCTGGTTTGACTAAGCTTGCAGGTTTCTTAGGTGTAGCTATGGGTGCAGCAGAGCTCTTCAACACTGCTATTGAGTCATCTAATTCTCTTGGAGATGAGATGGAGAAAATCCAGACACAAGCTGGTGCAGCTGTTAACTATTTTGGCAACTGTCTGGCTAATGTTGACTTCAGTAACTTCTGGCAAGGAATGAACAATGCTATAATGATGGCAGGAAAGCTTGCAGAGAATCTTGATTGGGTGAACAGTGAGCTCCAAGGATTAGGAGTCAGATCAGCAGAGAAGCAACTCAAGATTGCACAGTTGCAAGGTGAAGCTGCTAAGTTAGCAAGGAATGATCCTGCAAGACAGAAAATATATGACCAGATAAAAGAACTTCAAGTACAAGACATAAAGGAGACACAAAATCTGGCAAAAAAGATGCATGAGTCAAGTGTGATGCGAGTAGCATCTGCTGCTGGCATGTCCACTGCTGAGGCTAATGCTCATAGAAAAGACATTGAGAACTTGCTTAGGAACAGAACTGAGGATGAGACTAAGAAGATTGCAGATGCATACAACAGACTCAACAATGCTAAGAATGCTAGACTAGCCACAAGCCTCAGCTCATTTGCAGGTCCTGGAAGTTGGGTGACTGCAACACAAGAGATGCAGAGGTACTCTGGTGAGATAACTAAAGCACAGAAGGATCTCAAGAGTCTAGGAGCATCAATGAGAGAAGCTCAATTAGCAGCTAAGCTCACTGATGTGTCTGACAACAAAGAGAATTCTCCACTTACAGTAGCTAGAAGAGAGACAGTGATGGCTCTCAATATGGAGACTCAAGCACAGAACAGACTGAATAGCACATTAGCTCAAGAGACTAGACTGAGGTCTGCACAGAATCGAGCAGGTGGCGGAGGTGGAGCTAAGAAACCAGTATACACTGAAGGTGCAAACACTACAAAGACTATACAAGACAACATCAAGTGGCTGACTGAACAAAGAGACAAGCTTGACATCAACAGTGAAGGATATCAGAAGCTAACTGAGAGAATCCAGCAATGGCAAGGTGTCCTTTCTGGAGCAGGAGCGCAAGCAAATTCATTAGCTGGGCTGACACAACAGTTGCAGGCTGCACAGAATGCCCTTCAGAATGCTACAATAGGATCAGAGCAATACAAAGCAGCTCTTGAGAGAGTAGAAGCTGCACAGATGAAGCTGGCAGAAGCTCAGAGAGGTGCTATCAATGAGAATGCTAACACTGAAGCTGCTATCCAGAGGAACATCCAGATTCTTGATGAGGAAGCAAAGCACTTAGAGCTCAACTCTGAAGCATACAGGAAGAACAGAGCTGCACGTGAGGCATGGCAACAGAAGCTTGACAGTGCAAAAGCACCAGCAGAGGGATCACTAGCTGCTATGCAGCATGAAGCTGCTAACTTGCAGAATCAGCTTGACTTACAACCACTAACATGGGATATGCGTGTCAATCTCATAGATAAAAAAGAAGACCTTGAGAGACAGATTGGAGAGATGCAGACAGGCATCAAACCAAGCATACATGTTGACAATGGCTCTAAAGAAGATCAAGCTAAGATGCAGACTTGGCAGAATGCTAATGTCAATGCACAGAACATCAAGCAGCAGTATGAGATTGGAATGATTGGCTATGACAAAGCAAAAGCTGATATAGAGTCTCTTAACAAGCAGCTCAAAGAGATTGGCTTAGAGCCAGTGCAAGTAGAGATTACATCAAAAGGAGCACAGAAAACTGAGAAGACCCTCAACATGATAGCAGAGTGTGTCGATGGTGTCAGTGAGTCTTTCTCTTCTCTTGGTGAACTAGCTGAAGACCCAGCTCTTGATGTGGCAGGTATCATTGCAGGTGCTATTGCTAACATCATGCTTGGATATGCACAAGCTACAGCAGCTTCTTCTTCAATGGGACCTTGGGCATGGATAGCATTCACTATTGCAGGATTGGCTACTGCTATGTCTGCTGCTGCAAGCATTAAGAGTGCAACAGATGGATATGCTGGTGGTGGTGTTGTAGGTGGAGCTTCACCAATAGGTGACAGGCTATATGCACGTGTCAACTCTGGTGAGATGATCTTGAATGGAAGTCAGCAAGCTAACCTATTCAAAGCTATTGATGAAGGCAGACTAGGTGGAGAGAGCACAGGTGGAGAGATAGAATTTGTCCTTCGTGGTGCTGACCTCTATGGTAGCATGAAGAACTATGCACACATGAAAGCAAGAGCAGGAAAAACTTTAAAACTAGGCTAAGATGAGAATATTTGGAAAGTTCACTGACATAAACGGCAAGATGGTGACCGTAGACATACTGACTAATGGTGACCGTGTTGACTATTCTAAGGAAGAAGTAGAAGATGTAGAGAAGAAGTATGTAGAGACAGCCCAAAAGCTAGGAGAGTCTGTGTATGAGGCTAAAGCTAAAGCTAGAGCAGACACTCTGTTCCCTAAATATGCGAAAGCTGCTTCATTCACAGATGCAGGCTTCACTGAGCCTAGCCAAGAGCCTGATGATGGTGGACATTCATTTACAGATGCAGGCTTCACTGAGCCCGGCCAAGAGCCTGATGATGGTGGTCATTCATTCACAGATGCAGGCTTCACTGTTCCGGGTGACAACATCAAAGGTGATGAGAATCCACCACTGATACCAGATGTAGGAGAGACTGATGCTGAAGTTGGCAACTTGTACTCTGGAGAGGAAGCTGATTACACTATTGGCGAGAATGGCCTCTGGTTTGGTGGTGTTCCTTTTGAAGTGACGAGTGAGATTGATGACAACTTTGAAGTGATCATCAAGCAGACAGGTCTGCTGAGGCTTGTCACATCACAGTACATGGGACACTTGTTGTTCTCTTCTAAGATGAGGAAGAGCAGGATCATAGTGAGGAGAGAGAACACTACTGTGTTTGATGGGTACTTGACTATGAACATATACAACCAGCCATTCAACACTGATGCTGACATATTTGAAGTGCAGTGTGTAGACAAGCTTGCTACTATCAACTTCTTCAACTACAAGAAGACCTTCCCTGAGACGTACAAGAACAACAAGAACAATTCTACAGTAGTGTCATTCAAGACTGTCCTCTTCGATGCCCTGAGTGGCCTAGATGGGAACGTATGGTATGATTGCTCTAAGTCTATTGATGGCAACAACTGGGAAGGTGTGTTTGATGACATAGGAATTGGTGAGAATGTCTTCTTTGGTGATGACTTTGACGGCATGATGAACAGAGAAGATTCTCTCACACAGATACTGCAATACTTGAATTTGCACATAGTCCAGCACAAAGAAGACTTCTACATATTTGACTGGAACTCTGTCAAGAAAGGCAACACTACTTGGAAGTGCCTGACTGATGATGAGAAAGAAGACACATATGGTGGCAAGGCTACAATACTGTCTGGTGACATGCACATGGCTAGAGACACTGAGATCAACATCTTAGATGTATACAGCCAAGTGCAGGTGACATGTGAAGTAGATGAAGCAGAAGAGATCCTTGCAGACATGCTTGATGAGAAAGACCTTAAGTCATGGTACAACAATGTGCAGAAGTATATGACTGAGTATATCAGTGAAGGTGAAGGAGAGACTGCAAGGAATTGTATGTTTGACATGCTGGATGGCAAGTCTAATGACTATGACAGTGGATCTATGGTAGACTGGTATGTTCAAGCACTATACAACCCAAACTGGCAGATGAATGTTGGATATCAAATACCTCTCAGCAAAGAACCTACGGTTACTGAAGGTGGTAGGTATGTCAACCAGCATGAGTGGATTTCAAGGGTAAAGAAAAATGGTCTGAGCTGTGGATTCTTTAGGATTGGAAAGCTGGAGAGAAAAGCAACTGAATTAGCAGATGTAGATCCTGTGCCAAAGCTCGACACTAAAGAATATCTCTACATCTCTGTGAATGGTAATGAGCTGAGAGAGCAGGAGTATGCAAGACCTTCTGATGCTGAAGTAGCTGCTGTTGAACCTATCATGGTGTATACAGGAAACACTGCAACAGGAGCGTTCTCACCAGTAGACTATGACACAACAAACTATCTTGTGTTTGAAGGCAAGATAGAGTTGCAACCTACACAGAAAGAGTCAGAGACACAGATGATACAAACTATAGCTACTAACTATGTTCTTCCAACTACAGTAGCCTCTGAGAACAATGAAGATGGAAGATTCTATGTCAGGAAGTGGTATAGCTATTTTGATTGTCAACAAGAGAATGCTGATGATGAAGGATGGACACACATGAATTCTCTAGGATACAAGAGGAATGGTGGCAAGATATTTGGTACAGGTCTGATGATGCCTGCGAAAGACAAGTCTATAGACATCTCTAAGATTGACAAGCATGAAGCTCCTTTTGAGTATTCTTACAGTGCTGAAGGTGACGCAACAGACCAGATTAGGAAGATTCCAGTTCTTGAGTGCTATATGAAAATAGGAAACAAGCTATTGGTAGAGTGGAACATCAAGAAAGATGGGTCTAGTGACTTTGGATGGTTTGATGAGAACAACCTTCCAGACAAAGTGATCAATGGTCAGAAGACAGGAACAAAAGCCTCAACATTCACACTAGGATTCAACCCAGCTATTGGTGACGTAATCTTAGGAAAGGAATATGATATACAGAACACAGTGTCTTTCACTATGAACATAGATGCTAAAGGCACAGCTATTCCTATAAAGAAAGAAGATGCGTTGAGTGGTGACATAGAATTTAAGATACTAGGTCCTTGCACAACAGTATGGGATCAAGTCATAAGGATTCACCCTTCATTCTGGAGACACACTTCATGGGAGCAAGATGCACTTCCAATCTTAGCTTACACAGAGAACATCATCATAAGTGACTTCTCTATCAAAGTAGTGAGTGACAATGCATTAGACAACAATGATGGTGATGACAATGATCTCATGTATGTGGCACAAGAGACTGACTACAACTTCAATACAAAGCATGAGACATCTTTCTCAATCATAACACAGCTTGATAGTGCAACAGCTAAAGCTAAAGGCATAAAGAATGGTGTCTACATGAATGCTGCAGTGGACATGACAACAAATGAGCCACTTGGATACTTGTACTCTAAGAAAGAAGGCAAAAAGAAAGCAGAAGAGCATTATGTCTATGACTATCTAGAAGACTGGCGCAGAAGCAGGATAACAATGTCTATGACTCTCAAAGATGATGGAATAGACTTCAGAGACAGGTTTGGCTCTATGCCTCTCAAGAAGTCATTCAACATCATAGGCATAAGCAAGAACATCAAGATGGGCACAGTGAGGCTTGACTTGAGAGAGTATGCTGATGGCCTTGCAGACTTTGAAGAAGAAGAAGTAGAGGAATTCAAAGAAGATGCAAGTATCAATTCTTGACAAATTTACAGTAAAGGAACTATACAACGATGTCAATTTCTATAACATTGCTTGGTCATGCACCTAAGAAGAAGACTGGATACAGCTCTGGGGCTGGTGGCGAAGGTGGGACTGACAAGTTCTTGCACTTAGCTTGGGCTGACTCAGAAGATGGTGAGGGATTCACTAAAAGCAACCTCGATGTCAATGGTCACATTGTTGGATACAAGTATCTAGGAATGTGCTTGACTGATGAGCTTGATGATGAGACATTGTCTTTCAACAACTATGCTTGGACATATCTCTGTCCTTGTGGTGAGTGTAGTGACAGCAGTACTGACAACCCAAGTGACCCATCGAGTGGAGGTGGTACAAATCCTAGTGACCCAAGCTCTGGTGGAGGTGGCAGTGACCCAAGCACTGGTGGAGGTGGTACAAATCCTAGTGATCCAAGCTCAGGTGGTGGAACAAATCCAAGTGACCCAAGCTCAGGTGGAGGCGGTACAAATCCTAGTGACCCATCGAGTGGTGGCGGAAGTGGAAACCAAGACAACCAAGACATCCCAAATGGTGAGCCTGACTATAATCCTCTGATTGATATCATAACAGGTTTTGTCATAGGGACTTTAACTGACCTCTTCAATACTTCAAGATGGTCTACAAATGTTGTGATGTGCAAAGGTCGTGCTAGTTACAATGTTCCAATAAGTGAAGCAGAAGATGGTCACTTGTTCATCACCGAGTATGGTGACAACAACAGCATCATTGGAAACTACACATACTACAAGTCTGTGACTGTTGGAGGAAAGACATATAATGACATATGGATGGATACTGACAGAGTTTGGAGAGTTACAGAATACAATCCAATCACACATGAATACAGAAACAAATACTTCCAAGGTGCTGCATTCAAGATTCCAGAAGTCTCTAATCCTAGATTCATCCATCCTAAAGTTGAGCCTAAGTACTTCCATCCAACATGTCTTAAATTCTACAGCTACTATGATCCTTGGCCAGAAGATGGTTACTATCCTCTTGATGGTCCTAGTGACTATTGGAGCACTATAGAGAATTGGGAGAGCAACTGTCCTCTTGTTGAGGCTAACTTAGAAGCAGCTTATGTTCCAACAATATAGCTAGGATTTTCCATGTAGTCACAATAGAGCTTGACTTGTGAAATTATTCAGGTCAAGCTCTTCTCCGCTCCCTGGCGGCGAATCTCAGTGATATTTCCGCAGCATATTTTGAAAACCTCTGCTAGGAATCTCATAAATATTCCACTATGATTACATTAGAGCAGAAAGGCAACATATCATTCTTCGTACAATACGGAATATCAATCATGCTAGTCATCTCAGGCATTGTCATTGCCTTCATGTCTTTCTTCTTCAACAGCTATGACATCTCTAGTGGTGTCTTGACTTACATTGGAGAAGCATTTGTGACAGCAGGTGGATTTTGTGGTGTAGCCGTCTACATAAAGAACTCATTCATTGAAGCTGAAGTAAAAGTGAAGAAAGAAATAGACGAGCAGATCTCAAAGAGAATCCCATTTGCACCACCTAGAGAGCAAGAAGACTTAGTCAATCCTGATCCTGATTGATGAATATTCAAGACACATTGTCACTAGTGTTCTTCTTCACATTGGTAATAGCCTATGCCTACTATAAACACAAAGTCAGCTAAGACATATTCTCATGTCAAGCCAGCTCTGAAGCCTGCAGTAGAGAAGACTGACACTAGGACTAAGATTTACCAGAGTTCTCAATGGCACAACATGCGAAGAGGATACTTGCAAGAGCATCCTCTATGTGAAGTCCATTTGTTGAATGGTGAGTATGTGCCAGCAGAGCATGTCCACCACAAGAAGTCTTTCATGCTAGGCAGAGACCCACAAGAGCAGATGGCACTAGCATTCTCATATGGCAACCTATGCTCACTATGCAGTGAATGTCACAACACTTTGCATGGCATAATGAGCAACACAGAAGATGGAACTACTACAGGCCAGAGTGCTGTTGTCATATACAACATACTAGCTGCTCACTACAAGAAGATAGGTTCTAAGAAGCTTCAGAATCCAAAGAAGGAAAATCTTTCTTCTCTTTTTTGAGTATAAATAGTTACGGAAACTATACAGACAAACAATATCATGCCAAGTAACAAGATGAGGCTTTTCAGATCACAGCACAGAGACTGGACAGAAGAGCAGATAGAAGAAGAGAGACAGAGAAGAATCCATCATGTAGGACTGTCACAAGAAGAAGTCTGCAAGATGAGAGGATGGACTTCACTTCCAAACCAAGAGAAGCTATTCTGAAAAACTACACAAACTACAATAATGAGAACAATAAGATGGAAAGACTGTGTTGGGTTCCCATCATATGAAGTGAGCAACCTAGGACATGTAAGGAACAAGAAGACAGGAAAAATTCTTACCCCATTCAAGAAAGAGAGGTGCAGTGACTACCTTAGTGTAAACTTGTTCTGGAGAGATGAGACTGGAATTAAGAGACACCAGATGATGCTAGTCCATAGGATAGTAGCTCAAGCTTTTGTTGAGAATGATGACCCAGTGCACAAGAGAGAAGTGAACCACAAAGATGAGAACAAAGAGAACAATGAGGCAACTAACCTTGAGTGGTGTACAAGAAGATACAACTGCAACTATGGTAGTATCAAGGACAAGATAAGAGAATCTCTGAGGAACAACAAGAAATGGCAAGAAGGAAAAGAAGAGCGCATGAAGAACGTAAGAGCTGGCTTACAGAGATATTGGGAAGGAGTTAGGAATGGGACTATACAGAGGAAGAAGGCCAATAAATAACACGCTATGTTGAATTAGTTTAATTTTGCCATATTTTGTGATGAGTGATTATTTGTCCACCTTTGTAGAGATTACAGAGGTGGACTCATGTATTATCTCAACTTCAAGAAACAATAGAATTGAAGTCTACCGACCTAGCTAAGTCAGCTTTGTAATCACTCACAAGCTTCTCTGTAGGGAACTTGTAGTGTATGCTAAAGCGCCTTCTCTTGTTCTCTTCACTCTGTCTGTCATTCATTGCTTTGTACCTAGCTAAGTAGTGATCAATCCCTAAGTGATGATTCAAGTGAAGCACATAGATGTCACCATCATACCACTTGATGTCACCAGTTGGTGCACATGAGTGAGAGCCAGGAGCAAAGTTAGTCTCTTCTACTCTGTTTGGATCAAACAGCTGGCCTGGCTTTCCTTGCTTGTTATATACAGCTCTTTTGTATGTCTCATGCAAGAGTTTCCCTTCATGGTAGACTGGCATCTCTTCCCCTACAAAGTCATACCACTTGAGCTTAGCCATAGTGTAGCCATTGTCTTTCATGAACTGCAAGTGCTTGTCCAAGTCCTTTGCATACAGCATCTCATCTATGTCACACACGTAGACATAGTCTGCTTTGCCCCTGCTAGCTTTCCATATGCTGTTCTTCATGTTCATATGGACAGTGTCATTCATGCCCTCTGTCACAAAATTCTCAACTGTTATCCAGTCGAACTGCTTCAAGAACTCTACTGATCCATCATCAGAACCATTGTCAAAGACCCATGCATGTGTGACGAACCTCTTCCAATAGTCAACTACGAAAGGCAATACTGCCATCTCATTCCAGCATAGTGTGTACAAATGTGTTGTCATATCATATGTATACTAGAAAGGAAACTGCTCCTTATGAATATGTCTAGTGGGTTTGTGTCTATAGCTATGCTGACTGGATTAACTTTGATTGCAGGCTTTGGTGGATCTATCTTAGCTTTCTCATATATCTTCAACATCTTCTTGTTGTGTTTCTCTTCAGCAGTTAGCTGCACTTTCTCTGTCTTGATGTTGTAATGCTCCATTGCTTTCTTCTTCCATCTTGATACTGTAGGCCTTGAAAGGCAATCTATCTTCTCACACAAGTAGTCTAATGGAAGCTTCCAGTCATCTACTGTGATACCCCATCTCTCTTCAAATGCTGCAAGTGACTTAGCTGGTCTGCCTTTGCTTGTGACTTTGAACTCTATTCCAAACTTCTTCAGGTATCTGTCGAATGTTGACTTTGACTCATGTGACAATGTCTCAAACATATGGCAGTTCTCTGTGTATGTCTTTGAATAGTCTATGTACTTCTTCTCAAACACTTCTTTGCTTGTCACCTTGATGCATACATCTCTGTTTGCATATACAACAGCTCCATTTTTGAATACAGGCTTTCCATCTTTAATCATTGGCTTCTTGCTTGTAGTATGTGACTTCCAGATATGGATAGGCTTCTCTTCTGCTGTGTAAGCATACTGTATGATGAGCTCCATGTCTTGAAATCTAATCATTGGCTTTGTTGGGTCTTGGTTGTCAGCTAATATCTTCCAGCATATGACTGACAAGTGGTCTGTGCAATATCCATGTCTCTTCAGTATGAGAGCCTCAGCTATGCAAGCACTTGTAAGCTGTCTGTTGCCAAACTTGTCAGTGCTGTCTATGCCTTTCTTGATATACGAAAGAAGATCAATGTCTCTAGCATCATCAAACTTCCTCTTGAGGATATAGCTGTCTTTGTGAGTATACAAGTACTTAGATACGACTTTGCATGTAGGGAATCTCCTAACAAACTTGTGTATGCAATCTATCTTCTCTTTGGTAGTAGAGCATATTGCATATTCATCCTTGAATTCACTATAGATTTTCTCTATCATTTGGTTTAAGCAAGAATTTGTATTTCACAAGTATTTATATGAGGTGAAAAACCAAAAGATTTAAGGTCTCTAAAAAAGTATCAATAATTAGTCTCAATTTGTTTTATATAGTAATATAGTAATATAGTATGGGAAATGAATTCAAGGCATAGCTATATGGATCTATATAGGAAACAAAATGAGACTAATTATTGATACTTTTTTTGTAGGACATGAAAAAAGCTATAACTTCACAGCTATAGCTTAAGTTGAAATACAAAATATGCTCATATTAAATGACATAGTATTTATATGGCTAAGGTTTGTGATTGATTAGGTTTAGCATACATTCTTTGCTATCTCATCAAAAGTCTTATCCATGTATGTCATATCAGGATAAAGCTCAATCGTACATTGCTTTAACAAACGTTAACATCCCATATAGTCTTGCTAATCTACTAGTAGAATAGCATAGTCTATATGTTTCTTTCCCTGCTATCGCTTTACATAGTTTAGCCAATAACTAATCAGCTAGCATAGTGTTAACGTACCTAGGACAATCCTATGTATATCTAGCAAAGTCAAATAGATATTCCATGAAGAAACTACTATACATAACACTTGCACTATTCATAGCTATAGCACTGTATTCATGCAAAGCTAAGCAGCATGTCGTATATGAGCAGAGAGACAGCATAAGGATAGAATATCGAGAGAAGATAGTGAAGGACACAGACAGTGTGCTAGTATATCTGCCAAGTGAAGAGAAGTCTATATCAACATATGACAGTACATCACACTTGAAGACGAAGTATGCTGAGTCTATAGCCACCATATCCAGTGGCATGCTGACTCACACATTGAAGACGATAGACAATCCTGTACCTGTGCAAGTAGTCAAAGAAACTATCTACAAAGACAGCATATCTTACAAAGACAAGATAGTAGAGAAAGAAGTCCAAGTAGAAGTAGAGAAGGAACTGAGCTGGATACAGAAGACACTCATGTGGCTATGGGTACCATTTGCTGTGTTGTTAGGCATAGCATGGAGAAAGAACATATGGAAGTTGATCAAGCTAGTGACAACAATCATATGACATAGAGCATAGTAGTGAGACAGCATTAGCCATGCTAAAGTTCTCAAGCTTGAGTAAAGAGACACGATAGAGAAGCATAGCAAGCACTTGTTAAAGGAAATAAAAAGATGTTAACGAAAAATATTTTACACCATACGCACCTGATATACTGTACCAGTATATCACTGGAGAAAAATCGAATCAAAGTCTAAAT
>Ga0310690_10001618_pt1 | contig 39481 bp, 40 predicted proteins | sample AusTroGonzalo_MG_2_FD_207661 | JGI IMG/M metagenome (GOLD analysis project Ga0310690, IMG submission 207661) | Bovine rumen microbial communities from tropical cattle in Woodstock, Queensland, Australia - Gonzalo_04 (v2) (version 2) | ecosystem: Host-associated > Mammals > Digestive system >... | reverse complement strand
ATAGCTATGGCTAAACTTGATGGACTTACTTGTTCATTAAGATATGAAGATGGTTATTTAGTGTCTGCGGAAACGCGCGGAAATGGTATCGAGGGCGAAGATATACTTCATAATGCTTTAGTGGTAAAAACAATTCCTAAAAGAATTGATTTTAATGATGAACTAATTGTTGATGGTGAGATAATTTGCACATACAAAGATTTTGAACCTTTCTCTGATGATTATAAAAATCCTAGAAATTTTGCCTCAGGTAGCATTAGATTGTTAGATAGTAGAGAATGCGCAAACCGCAATCTAACATTTGTAGCATGGGATTGTATTAAAGGAATAAACGCAGAAAGTTTAATAATTAAACTTGATGAACTTACAGCATTAGGTTTTCAGACAGTTCCTTATACAAGAGATACAATAAGAGAATATGAAATAAAAGCACTTCAAGAATTATGCTCAAAATTAGGCTACCCTATTGATGGAATTGTTTATAAGTATGATAATGTTAAAGATTATGAAGCAGCAGGTAAAACCGACCATCATTTCAAAGGCGGATTAGCATACAAGTTTTATGATGAAACTTATGAAACTCGTATTAGAGCTGTAGAATGGACTATGGGTAGAACTGGTAAACTTAGCCCAGTTGCTATATTTGACCCTGTTGAAATAGACGGAACAGAAGTTTCAAGAGCAAATATGCATAATATAAGTATTATGGAAGAATTAGGTATAAAAGAATATGGAACTTTGGTAAAAGTGTATAAAGCAAATATGATAATTCCTCAAATTGCTAAAGTTGTTCTTGAACCAACTTGTGATGTATATATACCTAGTAATTATATTAAAATCCCAGATACTTGTCCTGTATGCGGACAACCAACAGAGATTATACAAGAAAATAATAGCAAAGTATTATATTGCGCAAATCCTAATTGTGAAGGTAAACTTTTAAACAGAATAGACCATTTCTTTGGTAAAAAAGGGTTGAATGTTAAAGGTATATCAAAAGCAACAATAGAAAAATTGATAGATTGGGGATGGATTAATGGAATCAAAGATGTATTTACACTTAGCGAACATGCAGAAGAATGGAAAAAGAAGGCTGGTTTTGGAGAAAAGTCTGTTATGAATATTATCACATCCATCCAAGAAGGCTGCAATACTGACCTCGAATCCATCATCGCTGCAGCAGGCATTCCACTTATTGGTAGAACAGTGGCCAGACAAATCGCAAGTATCTTCAATACATACGAAGATTTTAGAGAAGCCATCAGCACTTTTGATTTTTCAGAGATAGATGGATTTGGTTATGAGATGAACAAATCATTAAAAAATTATAATTATAATGAATTAGATTATATAGTTAATAATTTTTTAAATATTAAAGAGCAAATAAAAGCAAATAATAATAACAAAAAATTAGAAAATATAACATTTTGTATAACAGGAAAAATCAATAAATGGAAAAATAGAGATGAACTAGTTAAGTATATAGAGGACCTAGGCGGTAAATGCGTAGGTTCTGTATCAGCAAATGTTAATTATCTAATTAATAATGATATAGAAAGCACTTCCACTAAGAATAAAAAGGCAAAAGAATTAAATATTGAAATTATTGATGAAGAAACTTTTATAAAAAAATTTGACTTACAAAAATAATTTTGATATAATATATTTGTAAATTAAAGATGAAGAAAGATTTTTAATACATATAAAACTAATAAAAAGTGTTGACAAATATAAAATTTTTTGATATAATATATATGTAATAAAAAGATGAAGAAACATCAAAAATATAAGAAAAAGAGGAGAAATTATACAATGTTAAGTGAAAACGCAAAATTAGTTTACGAATTCGTAAAAGCAAACGATGGTAAAGATATTACAGCAGCTGATATAGCTGAAGGAACAGGATTAGGAGTTAGACAAGTTAACGGTGTTGTTACTTCTGCATTCTGCAAAAAAGGATTAATGGAAAGAATTCCAGCTGAAATCGAAACTGAAGAAGGACATAAACCAATCAAATTAATCAAATTAACTGACGCTGGTAGAGCATTCGACCCTAACGCAGTAGAAGAAAAAGCTGAGTAATTAAAACAATAAATAAAAGCTGGGTTATAAAACCTGGCTTTTTTTAGGAGATTATATGTGATTATTTGCAGTGTTTGGCGCAATCGCGCTAATAGTAGGAATAATTTTAATAGTTGTTGCAAGTAAACAGATACATCTAACAAGAGAAGAAAATGAACAAATAGAAAAAGAAATTACTGATTTAAACTTAAAAAAGATAGAAACTTATAACACCATAGAAAACAATAATGCTATGATACTTAATCAAAAGATGGTGATGCATCAAATGGAAGAGGTAGCTAAACAAAGTTTTGAAAATTATCACAACGAGTTAGAACATCAGTATGAGAACGCAGAAGAAGAGCAACAAGAATTATTAAGAAAACTAGATGAAGCATATGGCGCTCACCAGGAAGAAATACTTGCTCAAATTCAAGAAAATAAAGATAAATTAGCAAGTATTTCCGCAACTAGAAAAGCAGCAATGGAAGCACTATTGAAAGAACAAGAGATAAAAGAAAAATCAGAGTTCTATTCTCTTTTTCTTGATGAAGTGGATTTACATGAAGCAAAAGTATTACGCAGTATAGAATCTGAGCTTCGTGACCCACGCCCTGTTAAAATGATTATATGGTCAACATATTATTCTAAACGCGCTAATGATATGGCGGCAAGAGTATTAGGAACTGCGGATAAAGTTACAGGAATATATAAAATTACAAATAAATTATCTGGTTTAAGTTATATTGGACAAGCAAAGGATATTCGCGAGCGTTGGAGAGAACATCTTAAATGCGGACTTGGAATAGATACACCATCTAATAACCGCCTATATCAAGCAATGTTAAAAGAGGGTGTTGACAACTTTACTTTTGAAGTATTAGAAGTTTGTCCTATTGAAGAGCTAGATAAAAAAGAAAGTTTCTATATAGAACTTTATCAAGCTAAAGAATTTGGTTATAATAGCACCGCAGGAAATAAAAGGTAATATTGACTTTTATAAATAAAAATGATATTATATAATTGAAAGGAGATTTTATGATATTATTTAATAAAAAACCTAAAGGAGAAAAGAGGGAAATTATATTAAATGAAATCACCCCTCAAAAGGCACAAGAAATAGATAGGCTCATAAGACATTGGAATGAAGAAGATGTTTTTGGAGTAACAGCATTGTCATCAAGAAAACCTATTAGAATTTTTATTGACGCAGTAGATGGAGATATGAATTCCGCGCTATGTATTGCAGATTCAATTAAATTATCTAAAACACCTGTTGATACAATAAATATCAACACTTGCGCAGGTAGTTCAATGTTAGCATATTTAGCAGGACATAAAAGATACGCATATCCAAATGCTACATTCTCATATAAATATCAAAACCCTATTATAGAAAGTATGAATTCGGAAGAACCTGACTCACCACGTTTTAATAAAGCATCGGTAGAAGAAGCGCAGGCAGCTGCAATTAAAAGTTTATTTATAGAGAGAACAAAAATTACCGAAAGTAAATTTAATAAACATATAGATAGTGGTTTCTGGTTTACAGCTCAAACAGCACAAGACCAGTATATATGCAACGAAATATTGAAAGAACACTACTTATTCAACTAGACTCGCTTTTACAGGGGTCTTTTTGACAAACCAATAAAATTTTGATATAATATATATGTATAAAAAAAAGTAAATAAAAGAAAAGGAGTAAAAGTAGTTATGAAGAAAATGATTAACACAGAAAGAGTAGAAGGAAGAGTATATCAACATAATTTAGTATTAAAGACAGTTCAAAATCCAGCATCTGCTAATCATGGTAAAGAGTTTATCTCTGGAAATCTTGAAATAGCAACAGATGAAGCTGGTTTAAATATAGTACCTGTTCATTTTACTTATGTAGTTGAAGTAACTAGCAATGGTAACACAAATGCAACATATAGTAATTTAAAGAAAATCATTGATGGTGGAAAAACTTGGATAGCTGATGGTAAAGATAGTGCTACAAAAGTAAGAGTAGACACAGCTTTAGCATTAAATGATTTCTACACACAAGACGACAGATTAGTATCTACAAAAGTTAATGAAGGTGGTTTCGTAACTATTCTTAATGGTGAATTAGGACCAGAAGCAGAAAGAAATACATTCTCAACTGATATGGTTATTACTAGTACAAATAGAATAGAAGCTGACCCAGAAAAAAATATTGAAAAGGATTATGTAGTAGTTAAAGGAGCAGTATTTGATTTTAGAAATAATCTTTTACCTGTTGACTTTATCGTAAGAACAAACGAAGGAATGACTTATTTTGAAGATTTAGGTGCAAGTCAAAATGAACCTGTATTCACAAAAGTATGGGGTAAAATAACTTGTAACTCAATCATCAATGAAGTTAAAGAAGAAACTGCATTTGGAGAAGAAGCTGTAAGAACTTTTGAAAGAAAGGTTAAAGAATGGGTAATCACAGGAACTTCTAAAGTACCATATGATTTTAATGAAGAAGGAGTTTTAACTGTAGAAGAACTTAAGAAAGCAGCACAAGATAGAGAAGTTCGTTTAGCAGAAATTAAGAAACGTAGAGATGAATATGCAGCAAGTAAAAGCGCAACAGCTACAACTACAACAACATCTGCAGCAACAATTCCTACACAATCAAATGCAACAGTAGCTGCAACATCAACTAAGACATTCAACTTCTAATTAATAGGGGGTATTACCCCCTTTTCTTAAATAAAATAGTAAAGGAGATATAAAATGGCAATTAATTTATTAGAAATCAAACCCCATAAAGTAAGTAGAGACTTAAGTACTTATATTACTTACATCTATGGCGCTGCTGGTACTGGTAAAACTACATTAGCCTCTCAAATGGATAAATCATTATTATTAGCATTTGAAAAAGGTTATAATGCAATTCCTGGTATCATTGCGCAAGACATCTCTTCATGGGGAGAAATGAAACAAGTAGTAAGAGAATTAAAGAAACCTGAAGTAAAAGAAAATTTTAAATGTATAGTAGTAGACACAGTAGATATAGCCGCTTCTTTATGTGAAAAATATATTTGTAATACATTAGGTATTGAAAACATCGGTGACGGTGGATGGGCTGTTAATGGATGGGCAAAAGTTAAGAAAGAGTTTGAAGAAACATTTAGAACAATATCTCAATTAGGATATTCATTATTCTTCATCTCACACGCAAAAGACAAAACATTCAAGAGACAAGATGGAACTGAATACAATCAAATAGTTACATCCCTATCAACAGCATATGATGAAATTATTAAAAATATGGTAGATATATTTGGTTATGCGCATAATGTAGTTCTAGAAGATGGAACATCTAAAGTTATGCTTACTCTAAGGTCCCCAGACAACTCTGTAGATGCAAAGAGTAGATTTAAATATATTGAACCTGAAATAGAATTCAATTATCAATCTTTAGTAAAAGCACTTAATGATGCTATTGACAAAGAAGAAAAGATGAGCGGAAAAGCAGATTTATTCACTGATGAAAGAGCCGCTGATAAAACATTAGAAGAATTAGATTTTGACACAGTTAGAAATAAATTTGAAGAAATTGTTGGTAAAATAGTAAGTACTCATACTGAAGAAGAAATGATGAATGAATGGACACCTAAAATAACTCAAATTACTGAGAAGTATTTAGGTAAAGGTAAAAAGGCTAGTCAATGTACTAGAGACCAAGTTGAACAATTAAATTTAATAGTATTAGATTTAGAAGACTTGATAAAATAATGAAGAAAGGAGAGAAGATAATACAGTTTGTTTGTTTATCTTCTCTTTTATTTATTTTTGTATAGAGGTGATGACAATGGCTAAAAAGCTCGTTAAGTGTAAATATTGTCAACAAGTATTTGATAGAAATGCGGAACCCGCAGTAGATGTTGGGGGTAGAAGATATGCGCATAAAGCTTGTTATGAGCAATACCAGGCGCAAATCCCGCTACAAGAAAAAGAATATCAAGCATTAGAATTATATATTAAAAAACTATTTAACTTGGAAACATTATCCGCAAAGATAAGAAAACAAATAAAAGATTATAGAGAGGATTATAATTATACTTATTCAGGTATGTTAAAAACTCTTTATTGATGGTATGAGATAAAAGGTAATACTACTGAGTTAGCAAACGAAGGAATTGGTATAGTACCTTTTGTTTATGATGATGCTTGTAAATATTATTATAATATATACTTGGCTAAATTAGCAAATGATGCTCGCGAGACATATCAACCGGTTGTCACGACAGTTGAAATCGCATCTCCTAGAGTATATGTTCAAACTAAACGGCTTTTTGATATAGAGGAGGAAGGTAAACATGAGTAGTAAATATGTAGATGTTTCAGCTATTATTCAAGTCATTGGTTGTATTTATCAAAACCCTACATTATTAGATAATGAAAATTATTTCTTCCATGAAGATGATTTTACTGAAGAGTTTCATAAAATACTATTCGGTTCTATATATAACTTACATGCGCTCGGCGCAAAAGAAATCTCTGTTAACACAATAGAAGATTATTTAAAAGATAGACCTAAAAGTCTTGCAGTATATAAAAATTATAAAGGAAATGAATATTTAGACAAAATATCACAAAATATTCAACTTTCTACTTTTGATTATTATTATCAAAAAATGAAAAAAATGACTTTATTAAGAATGTATAGTAATGCAGGAATGGATTTATCTTGGTTATATGATGTAGACAATATCTTAGATGCAAAAAAGAAACAAGCTCAAGAAGATTGGTTAGATAATTCATCTCTTGATGCAATAGCCGATTTAATAGATAGAAAAATAACTGAAATTAGAATGAAATATGTAGATGACTCTAATGAAGATTTTATTCAAGCCGGTGAAAAAGTAAATGAATTAATTGAAAGTTTACAAAAGAGACCTGAAATTGGATATCCAATGTTCGGACCTTTCATTAATACAGTTACGCGCGGAGCTCGTTTAAAGAAATTCTATCTACGTTCAGCTGCTACTGGTGTAGGTAAAACGCGTAGTATGATAGCTGATGCATGTTCTATAGCATGCGATAAATTATATGACTCAGATAAAGGCGCTTGAGTTGAAAATGGAACGAAAGAGCCTACAATGTTTATTACAACAGAACAAGAAGTAGATGAAATACAAACAATGATGTTAGCATTCTTATCTGATGTAAATGAAAGTCATATAATATATAATAATTATGAAGCAGGAGAATTGGAAAGAGTATTATATGCAGCAGAATTGATTAAAAAATGTCCAATTTATATTAAAAAACTTCCTGACTTTTCTATGAAGGACATCGAAAACACTATTAAGTTTGGTATTCATGAATGAGATGTTAGATATATATTTTTTGATTACTTACATACGTCTATGAAGATTCTTAGCGAAGTCACATCAAAAACAGGTATTAAAGGTTTAAGAGAAGATAATGTCTTATTTATGATTTCAATTAAACTTAAAGATTTATGTAATGAATATGGTGTATTTATATTAACCGCTACTCAATTAAACGCTGATTACACAACAGCACAACAATATGACCAAAACCTATTGCGTGGTGCTAAATCAATAGCCGATAAAATAGACTTAGGTATGATTATGCTTAAAACTAGTAAAGAAGATAAAGAAGCCCTAAGAGAAGTAATCGCGCGTTTCAAATTTGAAGAGCCCGCAATAAAGATTTCAGTATATAAAAACCGTAGAGGTCAATATAAAGATATATTATTATGGTGCAAGGCTAATCAAGGAACATGTAGAGTAATACCTATGTTCGCAACTGATTATAATTATCAATTGATTGATTTGCCTGATTTACAAATAAATGTTAATCCAAAGATGCAGGTTTCCGCTTTCTAATTGACTATTTTAATAATTTATTATATAATTATTATATATAGGAAAAGAGGTGTATATTAGTGGACAATCTTAAAGAATGGTCTGAAAATATAAAAAATAGTTTAACAATAGACCAAGTTAAAGAGTTATTATATGCCTTAGGCGGAGACCCTGTAACCAAAGGAGAGCTTATAATGTCTAGAACCTTATGCCATGGCGGAAGTAGCCACAAGCTATACTACTATGATAACACAAAGTTGTTTAGATGTTATACAGAATGTTCAGACACCTTTGATATTTTTGACTTTATAATAAAAGTTAAAAAATTAGAAAATATTGAATATACTTTAATGCAATCAATAAATTTTATTATAAATTTCTTTGGTTTAAATGTTTCATTTAATAATGAAGTATTTAGTAATGCGGAAACTGATGATTGGAAAATATTAAATAATTATGAGAAAAAGCAAGAAGTTAAAGAAGAAAGAATAATAGAGTTTAAGTTTTATGATGATAAGATATTAAAGTATTTACCTAGACCTAAACTTCCTATTTGGTTGGATGAAGGAATTGCGCAAGATGTTATGAATCATAATGGTATTGCTTTTGACCCGGTAAACTGGGGAATAGTAATTCCGCACTATAATATTGACGGTAAATTAATTGGCATTAGAGAAAGAACAATGGTAAAAGAAGAAGAAGCTAATGGGAAATATAAACCCGCAATCTTAAATTATCAAATGTATAATCACCCATTAGGCTTCAATTTATATAATTTAAACAATAGCAAAAACAATATTAGAAAAATAAAAAAGGTTATAGTATTTGAAGGAGAAAAAAGCTGCCTATTATATCAATCTTATTTTGGTATAGATAATGATATAAGTGTCGCGGTTTGCGGAAGTAATTTAACAAATTATCAAGTTCAATTATTACAATCTTTAGATGTAGAAGAAATAGTTATTGCTTTTGATAAACAGTTTAAAGAAATAGGGGATAATGAATTTAAAGGTTGGACTAAAAAATTAAAAGATATAAATAAGAAATATAGCCCTTTAGTAAAAATAAGTTTTATGTTTGATAAATGGAATTTATTAGGATATAAAGATAGTCCTATTGATAGAGGCGCTGATATATTTTTAGAATTATTTGAAAAGAGAGTGAGTATTTAATATGAAAAAAGAAAATCAAGTTGTAGTTTCTGGAGGAATAGGCTTTTTTGAGGCTCTAGGACTAGTATTTATCGTACTTAAGTTATGTGGCGTTATTGATTGGAGTTGGTGGTGGGTATTAGCACCAATTTGGATGCCTATTGCTTTAGTACTAGGAATTATTATAATATTTGCAATAATAGTTGGAATAATGTCATTATTCGACTAAGGAGGAAATATGAAATATAAGTTAATTAATCCAATCAATCCTAGTTATAATACTATTGAGCAGATATTAACTAATAGACATATCCCTCTTGAAGAAGTTGCCCATTATCTTAATACAACAGATAAAGACATAAACAGACCAGAAGCGCTTGGAGAAACTTGTTTAATTAACGCAGCTCGAGTGCTTCTAAGTCATATTAGTGATAATGATAATGCTTTGGTAATAGTAGATTGTGATTGTGACGGTTTTACTGCAGCCGCAGTATTAATCAATTACTTACATGATATTTTCCCCGCTTGGGTAGAAAATCATTTGAAATGATGGGTTCATGAGGGCAAACAACATGGAATAAATGATTGTTTAGAATATATAGATAATCATAATTTTAATTTACTAATAGTTCCTGATGCTGGGTCTAATGATTATGAAGCTCATGAAATGTTGCAAAAACAATTAATAGACACAATAATATTAGACCACCACTTGGCAGATAAAGTGAGTGAATATGCAATAGTAATAAACAATCAATTAAGTGATTATAACAATAAAGATTTTTCAGGAGTTGGTATTGTTTGGCAGTTTTGTCGCTATTTAGACCAATTACTAGATTGAAATTATGCAGATAATTATTTAGATTTAGTAGCTTTAGGAAATTGTGGCGATATGATGAGTCTGACATCAATAGAAACTAAACACATTATAACAAAAGGATTTGAACCAAATAATATCCATAATCCTTATATATATGAAACTTGGCAAAAAAATAAGTTTAAATTAGGTGAACATATAACATCTATAAATGCCGCTTTTTATATTGTTCCTTTAATTAATGCAGTGCAAAGAAGTGGAACAATAGAAGAAAAAGAATTATTATTTAAGTCAATGCTTAAATATGAAGCATTTACTATGGTGCCTTCTACTAAACGCGGACATGCGCCAGGAGAGCAAGAAAGAATTGTTGACCAAGCTATAAGAACTTCTAATAATGTAAAAAATAGACAAACAAGAGAACAAGATAAGGCAATGGAACAATTAGAATTGCTTATGAAAGACTTGAATTTATTAAACCACAAAGTAATTTTATTTACATTAGAGAGTGGCGCAATAGATAGAAACATAGCAGGGCTTATAGCAAACAAGATAGCTAACAAATATCAACGTCCTTGTTGTATATTGTTCGACACTCCAGAAGGATATCAAGGTAGCGCAAGAGGCTATGAGATGACGGGAGTTACTAACTTCAAGACTATATGCGAAGAGTCTGGAGCTGAATGGTGTCAAGGGCACGAGAATGCATTTGGTATGTGTTTAGCGGCAACAGCGGTTGAAAATTTCTTAACTAAGACTGATGCAGCATTAGCCGACATTTCCGCAGAGCCAATATATTATGTAGACTACATATATACAGGTGCAGATGTTCAAGCGCAAGATATTCTTACTATTGCTGGACTTAGCGATTTATGGGGCAAAGATATGGATGAACCATATATCGCAATAGAAAATTTAAAAGTTAGTAAAGATATGGTTACTATTTATAGAAAAACAAGTAATACAATTAAAATAACATTACAAAATAAAATAAGTTTAATGATATTTAATGCTACTGAAGATGATTGTGATAAATTACAAAATTTTGATACAGCTTATATATCCATCAATGCAGTAGGAAAATGTAATATAAATGAATGAATGGGTAATCAAACTCCTCAACTATTTGTTGAAGACTATGAGATTACTGGTTCTGGTAAATATTTGTTTTAGTTGATTTCTAAAATAAATTATGATATAATTATAATATAAGGAGGAGAAATGGAATTAAACGAGAAGCAAAAGCAAGGTTTGCAAATTGCTGTTGACAGATATAATCAAGGTTTTAAATACACGGTTATTGCGGGATATGCAGGTACAGGTAAGTCAACTTTAGTCAAGTTTATTATATCCGCTCTTCCAGATATAGACCCAGAGATTGATGTAGTATACACCTCATTCACTGGTAAAGCTACACAGGTCTTACAGAAGAAAGGAAATAAAAATGTAAGCACATTACATAAACTTTTGTTCGAGAGTATACCTCGCCCTGATGGGACTTTCTTCCGTAAACCTGTGGAAATTGTACCTTATAAGATAGTAATAGTTGATGAATGTAGTATGGTGCCAAAAGACTTACTTCAAAGATTAGCTAGTTATTCAGTTCACATTATATGCTTAGGTGACCCAGGACAGTTACCTCCAGTAGAAAAGAATGATGACAACCACTTACTTGACAATCCGCACATATTCCTAGATGAAATTATGCGTCAAGAGGCTGAAAGTGAAATTATCAAATTAACTATGGAGATACGTGATGGGAAACCGCTTAATCATTATGTAGGACAACAGGTGCAAATATTAGACAAAGATGAATTAACAACAGGTATGTTAGAATGGGCAGACCAAATAATATGCGCAACAAATGCAACGAGAGTGGCGCTAAATAATCAAATGAGAGACCTATTGGGGCATGAGGGTGACCCTGAAGATGGAGATAAAGTTATATGTCTTAAAAATAATTGGGAAATATTCTCTGATGATGAGAACCCTCTTGTTAATGGGACTATTGGTTATTTAAAAAATAGTTTTAGCACATATATAAATCTACCCGCTAGAATATCAAGTGATGGAAGAATTAAAAAGGTAGATATAGTAAAAGCGGAATTCATATCTGATACAGGCGAAAGCTATGGCGATTTAGATATGGATAAAAAGCTAATACTGACAGGAGAACCTGGACTCGATTGGAAAACTACTTATAAGATGCGTAGGAATTGGAAATATATGAATATGGTTCCTGAACAATTTACTTATGGGTATGCAATAACTTGCCACAAGGCACAAGGTTCAGAGTGGGATAAGGTTTTGGTTATTGAAGAAGGCTTTCCTTATGTTTCAGAAGAACATAAGCGTTGGTTATATACAGCGTGCACAAGAGCTGCTAAAAAACTTGTGATAATTAGAAAATAGAGGAGAGATAGAATGAGTAAATTATATAAGATTGACAGAGTTGTAGATGACAGATGGGCTGTTTGGTATCAAGAGATTAATGCCAAAGGAAAATTAGGAGTATATAAAATCATTGATTTATACCCTGGGACAAGACCTGCTAAATTTGCTTTTAGATGGAAAGTAAATGGAAGTAAAAGCCAAGAACAACTAGATAGTCAAATTATATTTAATGCTATTAAAAACTTTTATAAAAATAATAATGGATTTAAACCTAAAAGAAGATTAGAAGAAAGTGAATAGTAATGAAAATAAGAACTAGTTATTTTTATCAAATTAGAAATTTCAACAAGAATATGATTCCAATGTCTACTGCGTTGTGGGATCCAGCCTGGTTCCATGCCAACCAAGGTCCGAATCATATTTTTTATGATGCAAGAAAAATTTTAAATGGAACTAGACTTAATCCTATAATAGAGGCGGGTGCTAAATGTGGGCAACAAGAACCACATCTATGCCCTTGTGAAGAAAAGGATTATTTAAGATGTTCTTTTTTAAGTAATTATAGAAAAAATTTAGAAGAAATAAATTTTGATAAGATGATTGCGGATTTGCAAACATTTGCGCAATTCTATCAAGAAAAGCATCAAATAGAAGATGAAATAATAATAGTTCTTATAGTATATGAAGCGCCAGGTAATATGTGCAGTGAACGTGCGCCTCTTCAAGAATATTTTACTGCACACGGATGGGAATGTAAGGAGCTAGATTATCCAATAAACAACTTAGCCTCCATCAAACACTTACCATTTGACTTTTAATTAAAAGACGAAAACTTGACTATTCGTAAAATTTTTGATATAATATATATATAGAAAAGAAAGAATAGGAAGTGAATAGTTATGATAAATCAAGGTATTTATAAAATAACTAATTTAATTAATTATAAATGTTATGTTGGGAAAACAAATAATTTTGAAAGAAGAAAAAAAGACCATTTTAGATTAGCAAAAACAAAAGGACATAAAGAGTATAATAAAAGTTTATATCAAGCAATTAGAAAATATGGAGAAGAAAATTTTTCTTTTGATATTTTAGAAAGCCTTGAAGATTATTCAAAGGCTGACGAAAGAGAAAAATATTGAATTCAAAAGTTAGATAGTTTTAAAAATGGTTATAATGAATCTAAAGGCGGAGACGGTGGAAGTTTAAAAGGCCATTGTCAAGGAAGCCAAAATGGGCGCTCTCTTCTTTCAGAACAAGATATTATATATATAAGAACATTATTTCAACAAGGATGCTCAAGACAAGAAGCCTATGAGCCTTTTAAAGAAAAAATTTCTATCAATGGTTTTTCAAGAATATGAAATGGAACAACTTGGGCACATATTATGCCAGAGGTTTATACAAAAGAAAATATAAATAGAAATGCAATAATGGGGAAACAAAAAGGGGGTCTCCAAAGAAGAAAATTAACAATAGAAGAGGTAAAACAAATTAGAAAATGGAGACAAGAAGGAATTACTTATCAAGATATTGCAAATAAATTAAAAAACAAAGTTTCTTTATCAACAATAAAAGATGTTGGTAATTATAGAACTTATAGGGAGGTGGAATAATGGAATGGAGCAAACGTTTTGAAGTACATGCTCATACGATGTACTCTAATATTCGTTTACTTGATAGCATTAATCGTCCAAAGGACTTAATTAACAGAGCCATTGAGCTTGGATTGGCGGGAATATCTATAACTGACCATGAAATTCTTTCAGCTCACCCTGAGATAAACTTTTATCAAAAAGAAATTGAAGAAAAGTATCCTGATTTTAAAATAGCATTAGGTAATGAAATATATTTAACAAACACACGTGATATGGGGCAAAGATATTATCACTTTATTTTGATTGCAAAAAATAAAGAAGGGCATAGAGCATTAAGAGAGTTATCCTCAAGAGCGTGGATGAATAGTTATTGGGACAGAGGTCTTGAAAGAGTCCCAACATTAAAAAGTGATATTGAAGAAATAATGAAAAAGTATCCTAATAGTTTGATAGCAACAACAGCATGTTTAGGAGGAGAGTTAAGTGTTAATACATTGGCGTTAATCACGTCAGAACAAACAGGCGACACCAATAGCGCAGCAACAGCACATAATAACATAGTTAACTTCCTATTATGGTGTAAAGAAGTATTTGGAGAAGATAATTTTTATATAGAGTGTGCGCCAGGTACATCAAGAGAACAGATTTTAGTAAATAAAAGATTTCCTGCTATTGCAAAAGCATTTGATTTGAAAATGGTTATAGGGTCAGATGCGCATTATCTTAAAAAAGAAGATAGATATGTTCATAAAGCATACCTTAATAGTAAATTTGGAGAACGTGAAGTAGATGAGTTCTATGAGTTTGCATACCTTCAAACAAATGAAGAAATTGTAGAACATTTACATGCATCTGAATTTAGTGATGAATTTATAAATGAAATGTTTGACAATAGTTATGGAATTTGGAATAAAATAGAAAAATTTAGTTTAGCACATGCGCAAACTATTCCGCATGTTGAAGTAGATGATTATCCTAAAGTAAATAATAGTTTAATAGATTATCCAATATTAAATAATATGATGAACTCAGACGATAAAGTTAATAGATATTGGGTAAATAAATGTGTAAATAAATTAAAAGAAATAGATAAATATAATGAAACATATTTAAGTAGATTGGAAGAAGAAGCAGATATAAAGCAAACAATAAGTGAAAAGTTAGGAACTAATATGTTTAGTTATCCGGTAACTTTACAGCACTATGTTGATTTGTTCTGGAATTGCGGAAGTATCGTTGGTGCCGGTCGTGGTTCAAGTTGTTCAGGTTTGAATCACTATCTATTAGGTATCACACAACTTGACCCAATCAAATGGGAGCTTCCATTCTGGAGATATTTGAATAAGGAACGTGTAGAATTAGGAGATATCGACTTAGATTTATGTCCAAGTAAAAGACCAAAGATTTTAAATGAAATTAAGAAAGAAAGAGGACAAAACTTCAATAGTAATGTTGATGATTTAAGTCGTAAGAATTTAGGTTGTACTTTGATAGCAACATTTGGAACTGAAGGAACTCGTTCAACAATCTTAACCGCATGCCGCGGATATAGGAGTGAAGATTATCCAGATGGAATAGATGTTGATACGGCGCAATATTTAAGTTCATTAATTCCTAGTGAGCGTGGATTCTTATGGTCATTGTCAGATTGTATAAATGGTAATGAAGATAAAGGTAGAAAGCCAATCAAAACATTTATAAATGAAGTTAACTTATATCCTGGATTATTAGATATAATGTCAGGAATTGAAGGTTTAGTAAATAAACGTAGTTCTCATGCAAGTGGAGTTATCTTGTTCGATGAAGACCCATATGAATTTGGTTCATTTATGAGAACTCCAAAAGGTGAAGTTATCACAGCTTATGACTTGCATATGTGTGAAGCATGTGGTATGACAAAATATGATTTTTTAGTAACAGAAGTTCAAGATAAATTAGCTGAAGCAATAAGAATGTTGCAAGATTATGGTGAAATAGAAAGTGATTTGACATTAAGAGAAATTTATGATAAGTATTTTCACCCAAGTGTTCTTCCTATTGATGACCAAGATATTTGGAAAGTTCTTCAAGAGAATAGTGTATTAAATATCTTTCAGTTTGATAGTGATGTGGGCGGACAAGCAGCTAAGAAGATTAAGCCTAGTTCAATGTTAGAAATGGCGGATGCAAATGGATTAATGAGATTAATGACAGCGGAAAAAGGTCAAGAATCTCCAATGGAAAAATATATTAGATATAAAGATGATATCTCATTATGGTATAAAGAAATGAGAGAGTATGGTTTAACTCAAGCAGAACAAAAAGTGTTAGAGCCATATTTTAAAACTTCATATGGAGTTCCACCAAGTCAGGAACAATTAATGCGTATGTTGATGGATGAGAATATATGTGGATTTACATTGGCAGAGGCGAACGCCGCACGTAAAGTTGTTGGTAAAAAGCAAATGAGTAAGATACCTGACCTTCGTAAAAAAGTGTTAGACCAAGCTAAATCCCCATGTTTAGGTAATTATGTATGGACATGCGGTATTGGTCCACAAATGGGTTATTCATTTAGTATCATCCACGCATTAGCATATAGTTTCATTGGTTTTCAAACTATGTATATAGCAACAAGATGGAATCCTATATATTGGAACACAGCTTGTTTAGTAGTTAATAGTGGAAGTCTTGAAGATGGAGACGAATTTGAAGAAGATGAAGAAGGAAATGTTGAGAAAAAAGAACGTGGAACTGATTATGGTAAAATAGCAAAAGCCATAGGAGATATTATATCAAGAGGAATTAGAGTTAGTTTAGTTGATATAAATAAATCATCATATAGTTTTGAACCTGATGTAGAAAATAATGAAATATTATTTGGTATGAAAGCGTTAAATAATGTAGGAGGTCCAGTAATAGACCAGATTATAGCGCACAGACCATATAGTGGTATTCAAGATTTCATGGCAAGATGTCCACTTAACAAAAGCGCAATGTTTAGTTTAATTAAAGCAGGAGCTTTTGATAAATTAGAAATAGATTTAGGAAAAGAATTAGGTGTTGAGCCAAGATTGGCGGTTATGGCATATTATATATCTCAAGTATGTGAAGCAAAAAAGAGAATAACTTTACAAAATTTTAATGGTTTGATACAACATAATCTTATCCCTAGTGAATTAGAACTTCAAAAGAAAACTTATCTATTCACAAAATATTTGAAAGCAAATAAAAAGACAGGAAAATATTATGTGTTTGATAATGAATGTGAAGAATTTTATAATAAATATTTTGACCCTGACCAGTTAGATGTAATAAATGGATTAACTTGTATATTGCAAGAAAGATGGGAAAAGATTTATCAAGCACAAATGGATGCTGCGCGTAATTGGATTAGAGATAATCAAAGTGAAATATTAAAGAACTTTAATGATTTATTATTTAAAGAATGTTGGGAAAAGTATGCAACAGGAAATATAAGTTCATATGAGATGGAAGCATTGTGTTTCTATTATCATGAACATGAATTAGCACATGTTAATAAAAATAGATATGGTGTAATTGATTTTGATTCATTACCTAGTGAGCCTATTGTTGATACATATTTTAAAAGAAATGGGCATGAATTGCCAATATATAAAATATATAAAATAGTTGGAACAGTTATTGGCAAAAATGATACTCGTTCATCAATAACACTATTAACTCCAACAGGAGTAGTAAATGTTAAGTTCACAAAAGATTACTTTACAATGTATAATAGACAATTAAGTGAAGTTCAAGAGGATGGAACAAAGAAAGTAACTGAAAAAGGTTGGTTTACAAGAGGTGTTAAATTATTAGTAGCGGGATTCCGCAGAGATGATACATTTGTAGCAAAAACTTATAAGAACACAGGTTTCCATCAATTATATAAAATAACATCTATTGATGATAAAGGAAATATAGAAATAACTCATGATAGAGAGGGGGTTACATCAGATGAATAAAATAAAAGTAATTGCGCTATTTGGTAAAAGCGGTGCGGGAAAAGACACAATTCAAAAAATGATGTTAGACCAAAACACTAATTATCATAAAGTAGTTAGCTGTACAACACGTCCTAAAAGAGATTATGAAGAAGAAGGAGTAGATTATTTCTTCTTAACTGAAGATGAGTTTGCTAGAAAAACAATTAGTGGAGATATGTTGGAAACAACTATCTTCCGCAATTGGTTTTATGGTACTCCTATTGACGGATTAGACCCAGATAAAACTAACGTAGGCGTATTTAATATATCAGGTATTGCCAATATGCTTAAAGACAATAGGCTAGATATTCACCCTATATATGTTCAAGCAACAGACAAAACTAGACTTATCCGCGCGCTTAGAAGAGAAGAAAATCCAGATTGCGCAGAGATATGCAGACGTTATATGACAGATGAGGAAGATTTTCAAGATATTCCTTTTGAATATAAAGTTTTTAATAATGAACGCGAATTAGATTTGCAAGACTTAAAATTAAGCAGAAGTAAATAATTATTTACTTTTGTTTTTCATATAAATATAAAGGTTAAATCCTTGAAATAATTAAATACTAAGGAGGAACTTATATGAACGTTATTAAACGCGATGGGAGAGTTGTGCCATTTGACTCTTCTAAAATTAGAAATGCCATATTAAAAGCATTTATGGCAGTAGATGGCGAAATTAGCGAATATGCGCAAACAAAAGCAGAAAACATTGCAGATTATATTGAAGGGTACTATTTAGATGTTGATGAAACGCCTGAAATAGAAGAAATTCAAGATTTAGTTGAAAAAGGTTTAATGAGTTGTAAGCGCAAAGATGTAGCTAAAGAATACATTCTTTACAGAGAAGAAAGAAATAAGATTAGAAATAAAAACTCTAATCTAATGAAAAACATTAAGGAAAAGATTGAAGCATCAAATGTTCAAAATCAAAATGCAAATATTGATGAATATTCATTTGGTGGTCGTATGGGCGAAGCAAGATCAGCGCTCATGAAAGATTATGCGCTTAACTATCTAGTATCACCAATGGCTAGAGAGAACCATTTGAATAATGAAATATATATTCATGATTTAGACGCATATGCAGTTGGTATGCATAATTGTTTAACTGTTCCTTTTGATAAATTATTAGCAGAAGGTTTTAACACAAGACAAACTGACGTAAGACCAGCTCGTTCAATCAACACTGCATTTCAATTAGTCGCTGTATTATTTCAACTTCAATCATTACAACAATTTGGAGGAGTTAGCGCCAGTCACCTAGATTGGACTATGGTTCCATATGTTAGAATGAGTTTTTTCAAACATTTAAAAGATGGTGCTAAATATATTGATGAAATAGATTTTACATTAAAATTATATCATGCAGACACTGATACTTTTGAAACTATTACAAATTTAAAAGATTTAACAATTGAAAATTGGAATAAAGACATGTCTATTGCTAGAGAAAGATGCGGAGTAAGTGATAAAACATATCAATATGCAATGGATATGACAGAAAAAGAATTAATGCAAGCTGTTCAAGGAATGTATCACAATTTAAATACATTACAAAGTAGAAGTGGAAATCAATTACCATTTACTTCTATAAACTATGGTACTTGTACTTTACCTGAAGGTAGAATGGTTACAAAAGCATTGTTGGAAGGTTCTATTGAAGGTGTTGGTAAGGTTAGAAAGACTCCAATATTTCCATGCGGTATCTTCCAATGTATGAAAGGTGTTAACCGCAAACCTGGAGACCCTAATTATGATTTATTCAAGCTAGCACTTAAATCAACAGCTCAAAGATTATACCCTAACTATGTTAATGTAGATTGGTCTGTTAATGCTGGATACGATGTTAATGACCCTAAAACATATGTTTCAACAATGGGATGTAGAACATATAATGGTAGTGATATAAACGCAGAACCTGGAACAAATCCTCAAACTAAGGATGGCCGCGGAAATATCTGCCCAGTAACTATTGTAATGCCTACTCTAGCTATGGAGGCTAATAAAGATGTTGAAGCCTTTATGGAATTGCTAGATAAGAAAATCTATGAAGCAAGAGACATGTTAGTAGAAAGATATCAATGGATAATTAGCCAATCACCTGAATCCGCAAAATTCATGTATGAAAATAATATTATGCTTGGATATGATGGAAAAACAGTTGAAAGTGCTATGAAACATGGGACTCTTGTAATAGGCCAAATAGGATTAGCAGAAACATTACAAATTTTAATTGGTAAAGACCATACAACAGAAGAAGGAATGGAATTAGCAAAAAGAATTGAACAACTATTTAAAGATAGATGTGCGCAATTCAAAAAAGATTTACACTTAAATGTTGGTGTTTATTATACACCTGCTGAAAATATGTGTTATACATCAATGAAGAAATTCAAAGATAGATATGGAGTTATCCCTAATGTAAGTGATAGAGATTACTTTACTAATAGCATTCACGTTCCTGTATGGAAAGAAATGAGCCCATTTGATAAAATTGATATTGAAGCTCAATTAACAGGTTATAGCAACGCCGGATGTATCACTTATGTAGAATTAGAAGGCGGAGTTAAGAATAACCTTGATGCTCTTGAAGAAATAGTAAATTATGCTATGGATAAAGATATACCTTACTTTGCAATTAATGTTCCTAATGATACTTGTTTAGATTGTGGATATACCGATGAATTTAATGACAAGTGTCCAATGTGTGGAAGTGAACATATCCAACAATTACGTAGAGTAACTGGATACTTAACTGGTGATTACAAAACCGCATTTAATAAAGGTAAAATTCAAGAGACTGAACAAAGATATAAACACAGCAAAAAGTTGGAGAATTGAAATGATTAACATTGCTGGGTTAAATAAAAATGACGTGGTTAATGGAGAAGGAGTAAGCGTAAGCGTGTTTCTTCAAGGATGCCACTTCCATTGCCCAGGTTGTCATAATCCTGAGGCTTGGCCTGAAGATGGCGGACAACCTTATATGGAACAAGAATTTATAAATATTGTTCTTAAAGCAATTGGCGCAAATGGCATTATGCGCAACCTTAGTATCTTAGGAGGAGAACCTCTTGATACTAAAAACAAAATAGAATTTATTAAACAACTTATATATCAAGTAAAAAATAAATATCCTAACATAAAAATAGTTTTATGAACAGGTTATGAATATGAAGAAATAAAAAATAGAGTTGATTTAAAATATATTTTAAGCAATATTGATTACTTGATTGATGGCCCATTTAAAATTGAAGAGCGCGATATCACATTAAAGTGGCGCGGTAGCCGCAATCAAAAAATAAGAAATTTAAAGACAGGAGAAATAGAATGTTAGATTTTTTAAAAGTAGCTTTTCCAGCTATGATGGTTATTGGAGCGGGTGGAAGTTTAATAGTTAACATAATCGGTAAAGGAGATTGGCCTGTATCATTACAATGGTTAGGAGCATCATTACTTTACACAGGATTATTATTTAGAAATAAATAGGAAAGGAGGCTAAGCGAATGAAAAGCTTAGCCTCTTTTTTGCTTAATGGGAGGTTTTTTATGGAAGACAAAATTAAATCAGTTTGCGATAGAATATTCTATATGGCAAAAAAAAGAAAATCTTTTGAATCCATTTTGAAAGATTTAGACCTAAAAGATTATGAATTAATGGGACTTATTCAATTAATGCACCAAGAGGGATATAATATAGATTATATCAATGGTGAGCTTATTATTCGTAATAAACCCGTAAAGCATGATGATGTATATCAAATACCTAATAATTTAGAACATCTTAAATTATTATTAATAAGTGATACTCATTTAGCTAGTAAATATGATAGAATAGATATTTTAAAATATTTATATAATAAAGCAGATGAACAAGGCATAAAACATATTCTTCATTCTGGAGATTTTACAGATGGCAGAAGTAATAGAGCTGAACAGGTATATGAATTGCGTGAACCATCTTATGAAGGACAAGTAGAATACTGTGTAGATAAATATCCTAGATTTGATGGTAAAACATATGTTATTCAAGGAAATCATGATGATTGGTGGTACAAAAGCGCTGGTAGTGAAATTGTTAAATCAATAGCAAAAGAAAGAGATGATATTGTTTATCTAGGTCCAGATGTTGCAGATATGCGCATTGGAAATCTAAAAATTCGTATGTTTCATGGTTCTGGCGGAGGCGCATATGCTAAATCATATAAATTACAAAAATATTTAGATGCTATTCCAAACAATGAAAAACCTGATATTTTACAAACAGGACACATACATCAATCATTTTATATGAAACAAGATAATACACATTGTTTCCAAACAGCATGTCTAGAAGATTTAACCCCTTATTGTAGAGGTATGGGACTAGCTAATGATAAATCAGTATGGTGGGTAGATGTAGATTTTGATGATAAAGGAAATGTTCATTCAATATCTCCTACTCTTGAAACCTTTGATAAAAAAAGAATATATAGAAAGAAGTAATTGAAATGAAAGAACTTACTAAGGATATGATACAAATATATAACTTACAAATCTTTAAATATGATTTTATGGGTTATACTTTTTCTAAACCAAGTGAATTAAGTTTTCATCATTTAATAATACCAAAAAAGGACTCACGAAAAGAGGGTATCGGGGATGGATATGTATGGTGAAACGGCGCCATACTTGTCAGAAATACAGCTCATGATTATTTACATAGAATTGAACAAATTGACAGAGATACCTTTTTAAGAATTACTGACCAAATGGTATTAGAAAATGTTAATAAAAAAATAGATAAAGATACGTTATTACGCATTAGAGAATATTTAGTTAATTTTGAAGATAAACATTATGATGACACAGATAAATATGGTAAACGTTTAATCAAGAAAGAATTTATTACTAATCGAATTCATTTATAATTTTGACTTTTTATAAAATATATGATATAATATTTATATAAGTGAAAAGAGGAATAATATTTTATGATGAGAAGAATTTTAAATTATAATAATGAAGAAGATAGAGAAATCTTATCTCAGACTAGCGCTGAGGTTACTGATTTCAATAGCGAAGAATATAAACAACTTATCCAAGATTTGAAAGATACTTTTGATAAAATCCCTGATGCGCGTGGTATATCCGCAATTCAAATTGGAGTTCCTTTACGAGTATGTATTTGTAAATGGGGAACTATGTATATAGTTATAACCAATCCTACTTTTACAAGAGTTAGAGGAAGTCAAGATTTTATTGAAGGTTGTTTAAGTGTGCCTTTTGTTTTTAAGAAAATCAATAGGTATCAAAAAGTATGGTGTGCTTACAAGGATGAAAATGGTAATGACGCGGAAATCGCTGAGGGCGGCCGCATGAGTGATATTATTCAACATGAAGTAGACCATATGAATGGAAAGTGTTTACTATATGATGAAGAAAAAGTATTATAATTCAGCGGACTATAAAATAAGATACACAAAAATAAATAGACTTAAAATAAAATATAATAAATTTGATTTTAAAATAGAAGGGTTCTATACAATAAAAAATGTTGAAAAAATGTATGATATTATTTTCCAATTATTAGAACGTATGGATAACTATAGAACTTTTCGTGAAATAGATTCTTTTGTAAAACAATGGTTATTATATAATAAAATTTATAGCATATTTAATACTTTAAAAATAAAAAATACTTATAAATATAATTTCCATTATAAATTAAATATTTTTCAAAGAATTATTTTAAGACTATTAAGTTTGTTCTCGATTAAATATTGGAGATACCTACTTAAATATAAAAAATATGAATTATACTATCATATAAATAAAGGAGATTTTATTAAATGGATGAAGAAAAAGAAAAAAAAGAAATTGAATTCGGTACATTATATGATGTAAATAAAAATTTAGTTAAACAAAAAGAAATAAAATTAAGTGAAACTGCGCTAAATAGCAAAAAATTAATTGTTAGAGATTTTATTTATAAACAAAATAATAATTATTATATGCTACTTTGCAATGAAAGAAAAGATTACACTGTCTTTGATTTCAAGAGAGATAGAGATAATTATGATTGGGATACCCCAGTTTGTGAAGATTGTGCAAAATGTTTAATAGATGAATGTTTAACTAATCGTGGCGAAATTCGTGGAATAGATTTAACTAAAGATAAAGATGCTATTGAAATATGGATGGTAATAGATGACGATGCTTATGTATATTACTTCTTCCCATATGATAATGGTGTTATAAACGATTTTTAAAAGGAGGTAATATAATGAAGAAAATTGTTACTGTAATTAAACCTTTTACATTAAAACAAAATGTTTATGTTTATGAAGATAACGAAGTTATTGATGTAACTCAAATAGAATTATCTAAATTAGAAGATGCTATTACATCAAAAGCAGAAGAATATAATATAGACGATATTACATTAGTTGGCGCAAAAAAATTCTCTGCTGGAATTAAAAATAAAATTCAAAATGCGGAAATGGCAAAATATAATTGTAATAAATTAAATATAGAAATAAGAGCTAACTAGGAGGATATATGAAATATTTATTAAAAACAACAGAAGAATATAGAGTTAGCACACAAGAAGAGGCTACTCAATTAATTGAAGAAGCTAAAAAAGAAAGCGGATATATACTCCAAAAATATGGCTCTCAATATAAAGAGAGAAAACAAAAAGGAGAAGTAATTGATGCTTATTTTAAAGTTACTTTGACTAAATTCTTTACAGATGAGAAAGAGCCAGAATTTCAAACTAAAGTAACATATGAACAGGAGAGTGCTTATTAGTATGATGTGAACAATTATGTATAAAAAATTAAATGAATTTGCTCAAATACCAACAAGAGGTAGTTTATATTCTGCAGGATATGATTTATATGCTGCGATTGAAGAGCCAATAACAATACAACCTTATACAGTAGAAAAAATTGGAACTGGATTAAGTTTTCAGCTTCCTCCTGATAGATTTGCAGGAATTTTTGCAAGAAGTGGACTAGCTACAAAACAAGGCTTAAGACCAGCTAATTGTGTAGGAGTTTGTGACCGCGATTATACTGGAGAATATGTTGTAGCACTATATAACGATAGTGACCAAGAACAAACAATCAACCCTGGAGATAGAATCGCACAAATGATATTATTACCTTTTGATGCAATGACTTTTAAAGAAGTACAACAACTAGATGAAACTGAACGTGGAGACGGTGGATTTGGTAGTACAGGAGCTTAATATGTTAGAAATATTAGGCGGATTTGCTACTAGAATACTATGATTTGCAATGGGATTTGCCTTTGCCGCAATATTAGGAGCAGCTAGTAGAAATAGTGATTAAAAATTAGTGATGAAAATCACTTTTTTATTTGCACAAAATTTTGACATATCTCGAATTTTGTGATATAATCTAAATATAAGGAGAAAAATATGGAAGGTAAAAAAATTAGTATTATAATTCCTTATTATAATACACTTGAACATACTAAAAAATTATTAACAAATTTAAATCTTCAAAGACGCGGAACTAATACCGAAATTATATTAGTAGATGATTGTAGCAACGGAGAAAGTTTAAAATCTTTAGTAGATATTTATATAAGAAATGAAAAAAATTATGGTGTTTGCCACTCTAGAAACGTAGGATTAAATGCTGCGACTGGAGATTTTATTACATTTATTGATTGTGATGATATGATACTAGAAAATTATATGTTTACTCTAGTTGGAGAAGCTAAAAAAGGAAATGATTTAACTTGGATTAGTTGGCGTTCTCAATATGGAAATGCTATTGCAGAAAGTACTAAACAAATTAATATTGCTCCATGGGGTTGCATGTTTTCAAAAAGAATATTTGAAAAATTAAGATTTGATGAAACTTTTAATGTTGGTGAAGAGTCTGGATTTTGAGATAAAATCTTTTTAATGAAAGATTTGACAATAGGATATAGTACAAATCTTATTTATGATTATATTATTAGAGAAGATAGTTTAACTCGTAAATATGACAAACAAGAAGTTTCAAAGAAAAAAGATTTTGATTATTTAGCTACAATATTTATCCCTGTATATAATCAAGAGGAATATGTTATAAAAGCTCTAGATAGTCTACCATTAAGAGATGATGTTGATATAGTGGTATTAGATGATGGTAGTAAAGATAATACTTATAAGAAATTAAAAGAATATAGAGATGAACATCCTGAAAGAAAATTTACTTTATTACATTACAAAAAAAATAGAGGGCTAGGCGCTATGAAAAATATCGTATATAAAAATGCAAAAGGCGTTTATGTAGGAGAATTAGATAGTGACGACTATGTTTATACTAATGAATATAATAAAGTATTAGAAGAATTAGATATGGATGCTGATATAGTTTATATGAACTTACAAACTAATTCAGGAGAGGTTTATAAATTAACTGCAAACTCAAAAATGAACCTATGCTCAGGAATTTGCAAATTTATTAAAAAAGATTTAATAGGTGAAACTAGATGCGCAGAAATTAAAACACCTGCTGAAGATTGGCAATTTAATCTAGATATTCAAGCTAAACCTCATACAGACAAATTTACAAATATAACTGCTTATCATTACAACTATCCACGCGAAGGTAGCTTATCTCATCAACAAAGAATAGAAGATGCAAAGAAATAATGAAATTCGTAATAATGGCAGCAGGAGCCAATAAAAACTGAAATGATTATTTGGGAATACCTAAACATATGATAGAAGTTGGCGGGGAACCTTTAATAGGGAGAACCGCCCGTCTACTAAAAGAAAATGGAATAGATGATTATATAATTACTTGTAATAATGGTTGTTATGCACAATTCGGTCAAACCTTTGAACCCACTAGGTACGACTGTGAAATAGACAGATTTGAAGAAACCTTCTTAGAAGAACCTGTGTGTTTTTTATATGGAGATGTTTTTTACACTCCTGAAGCAATGTATACAATAGTAAATATGCCTACTAAAGATATATTATTCTTTGGTAGCGAGGGAGAAATGTTTGCAATAAAAATAAAAAATTGTGAACACTTTAAAAAAGCAAAAGCACATATTAAAAAACTATATCTTGAAGGTAAAATAAATCGTTGTATTTGTTGAGAGATATATCGCTACTTGCATAATTTACCCTTGGATGAACATATTCTTACAGATGATTATATTAAAATATTAGATGGAACAGATGATATAGACTTCCCTTGAGATTATGAAAATTTTAAAGAAAGAATGTCTAAATTACTGTAAAAAGGAGATAAATTATGGAGACAATAGAAACAACAAACTTATATTACTTTCATTCTATATTAGAAATTGGCGGAATTGAAACATTTTTCTATTATTTAGCTAAAAAATATAAAGATTGAGATTTAACAATCGTGTATAGAGAAGGCAATGCAAGACAACTAGAAAGATTAAGAGAATATGTAAGTTGTATTCAATATCAACCTGGAATGAAATTTAAATGTATTAGAGCGTTTTTCAACTTTAACACAGACATAATTGAAGATGTAGAAGCTACTGATGGTTATTATTTAGTTCTTCATGGTGACTATGAAGATATGTTAAAACGTAAACAATTACTAAGAGAAAATTTTCCAGGACATAAAAAAATAACTAAGTATATTGGTATATCTAAACAGGTGTGTGCAGCATGAGAAAGAGTTACTGGTAATAAAGCAGAATTATGTTATAACCCATTTAGTCCAGATAAACCTCATAAAAAACTTAAACTAATTAGCGCAACCCGCCTATCTGTAGAAAAAGGCGGAAACCGCATGGTCAAATTAGGGGAAGCTCTTGATAAACTAGGCGTTGATTACGAATGAGATATTTATTCAAATCGTGGTATTAATCAAAAATTGAGCCCACACATGCATTTAAAAAATACTAAACTTAATATTATAGATGATATTGCACAAGCAGATTTTTTGATACAGCTATCTGATAATGAAGGCTATTGTTATTCAATAGTAGAAGCTCTTAATTTACACGTTCCTGTTGTCATAACACCTATCCCAGTATTTAAAGAAATTGGTTTAGATGATACTAATTCTATCACTCTTGAATTTGATTGTTCAAATGTTATGGATGTTGCAAAACAAATTACAAATAAAGAATTTCATTTTAATTATAAACCCGTTGAAGATAGCTGAGATAAAATCTTAATACCGGGTCCTTCTAAATATCAACAAGAATTAAAAAGTAAATATTTGGTTAAAGCAACTAGCGCTTATAATGACTTACATATCAAAGATGCAGAATTAGGTTTTAAACCAGAACCTGGCCATCAATGGTCTATATCTAAAAAAAGATATGACTTTCTAAATGGCGGAAATCCACGTAAAGCTAAATTTGTTGAACTTATTAAAATAATTCCACCTCAAGAACAAGAAGGAGCAAAAATATAATGAATATACTTAGTTTAGATTTATCCACAAAATCAACAGGATGAGCTTATTTTGAAGAAGGTGAACTAAAAGCCCATGGATGTATTACTGCATCTTCTACAGATTTAATAAATAGAATACATAAAATAATTAATGAGCTTAAAGAAGTAACAAAAGATTTTACTATATCAAAAGTAGTAGTTGAAGAAGTAAGACCTGAAGGTGGATATGGTGTAGGTAATCTTAAAACTCATCGTGCTTTAATGTGACTTCAAGCTGCGGTTGCTTTCTGAATTCATGATGATAAATTTCCTATTGAAATAGATTATATTTATCCTAGCTCATGGCGTTCTTCTTTAGGAATTAAAAATGGGCGTGGAATTAAACGTATGACATTAAAAGAAGCAGATATAGATTTTGTTAAAAATAAATATGGTATTACAATAAATGATGATGAAGCTGATGCTATATGTATAGGATTGGCGCAATACCAAGCTCAAGATAATAATGAGATAAATTGAGAATAAAAATTTTTTAAACATATGATAACTTTATCATAAGATTATATAATTTTACAAATAAAGTAATAAATAGATTAAAATTTAAGCAAAAAAAAGAAGAGACACTCGTAAAAAAAGTGTCTCTTTTTTTATTGTTATAATTTTTCAGTTACTCTAGTTGCATTAATTGACATTGTACCACCTGCACGCAAAGGTATGTTCATTGAATTCAACATATAATCTCCATAGATATTACTTGCTATATCTTTTGCGCCTATACGAATATTAGGTTCAAGATGGTAAATAGGTAAACAGTTCATAGATATAGATTCATTATAACCTGTTTTTTCATATAATAGCATTTTAATTTCATTAAAACAACTATTATATATTCCGCCTAATCCTAAACCTTTAAATATATTACTAGCAACTTGAATATATTTTTGATTGCGGTCTTCGCATTCTTTTCTTTTAGCATCTGTATCATCTCGTCCAGCTTCAATCAATACAAAATCTTGAATTTCATTTTCAAATACACAATTAAAGTCATCGCTATTTTCTATTATAGACCTACGACCTATATTGTTTACACTAAATTTACCAACAGTTGTACTTTCATCTATAAAGTCTAAGAAATAATCTACATTTCTAGGGTCTGTTGTGTATTCTTCTCTTCAAGTTCCTGTATGCAAATCATATAATTTAGGTCATTCATTTGCTAATTCTGTATAATAGAAATTAGATTTTAAACCTAACGGTTCTGCAGCTACACCTTGAAGATATAATTCACTGCGCCAATCAGTAGTAGTAATTTCTTCCCATTCTATTTGATTTGTAATATCTACATAATCATATTTAGAATTTGTTGAAGGTGTTGCGACAACTCATTTTCATACATAAACTTTTTCATTTGATAAATCTTCATAGTATACTCCAGCTGCGCCTTGCGTAGGAAAATCACTCTTTGTAGCATATTGCACTGGCATCATAGCTTTTTCAATTCCATCATCTGGGTCCACATAGAAGAATACTTTATATGTATTTCCTGTTTTTGGTTTTTCATCAATAGCTAAATGATAACGAATAGGAAGATTTAACCCTTCTGGAGTTTTGCGCATACCCCATACTACATAATCATTTTTAATATTAGCATATTGAGGATTATTAGAAAATGAAGTAAATATTGGTAAATCACTAAAATCAAAAGCGCGTTTCCCATTTAACATATCATATTTATAATCATCATTAGATAAATTTTCTATTTCTATTGTTGCATGAGATATATTTACATAATTCTTTTTTTCTTGAAATATAAAGTTTCCTCAGACATCATAAAAATATTCATAATTTCCACCTAAATAAGAAACTATTTGGTCTAAGATTGTACAAACATTATCTCCGGCATTTCCAATCAATTCTTTATTATATATATAGTCAGTGTAAATGTATCCAACGTCATCCCCATAATTATAAGTTTTGTCCGGATTATTTTGGTATTCTGTTGTTAAATTATAATCTTCACCACTATGAGTTAAATATAATGGAGTTGTTCCTAATCAGCGCATAACCGCTTTTATTTTAGTATCAACATCATTGATAATTATTTTTCCAAGTTGTTCTCCGCCAAAGTGATTTACTACTTCACGAATAATTTGGTTTACTGTTGGTTGAGTTAAAACTCAATCTCCGTTTGCATCAAGAGTATCATAACTATCAAATTGAGTTGAAGCAGGAATAGTACCTCCGCATGTTCCATTTAATAAACACATTTTATCTTGCGCTTGTACGCTAACAGAAACATTACCCACATCATGTGATATACTGCAGTTAATAATTATATACTCTCCTAATGGTTGTCATATAATAGGATATTGAGTATATTTATCTGTTGTATTAACAATTCCTTTTTCTAAATAAACTCTTTTATTTATTGAAAAAATATTGTTCACATCAGTAATTTGTGAGAACGAATTATCTTCAAAAGCCGCACTAAAATTTACCGCCCTACGCATTGAAGATTCACCATTAATAGTTAAACTACCATCAGTGATTAGGCCCTGCACTTCTTGGATAGGTTCATCTTTCCAAGTAAGCGCAGTAACTCTAACATATTCTTCCGTAACTTGTAATGTATCTATTTGATATAAAAATTCTTTATCATTTCAATAAGGATAATTTCTTTCCATAAGCAACCTCCTTATTCTAATATTTTATATTTATAATAATTATCAACAGTATTAGCAGCTATTTCATTAGCAGTTGCGCTAAATGTTCATATCATTCTTCCTAATTGTTGATTTGGAGAGAAAGATACATCAGTTAATCTAACTAGGTAATTACCTTCAGTAGGAGACCTAAATAATTTAGTTTTTCCATCCATTAAATATTTAATAACTTCATCTCTAAATTTTTTCTCATAAACAAAATCATTATTTGTAGTAGTTTCAAAAGGTTCATTTACAGAATATGAATTAAATTGTTCATATTTTCTTAAATTATCTCTACCGCCATATAAATCTTCTTTTGAAATAAAGTTTTCATTTTCATCCATTTGGCAAGATATAAGTCCTGAAATAGGGAATTGCGCATAATTGATTGCTGCGTTTCTTCTTATATATGGATATGGAGAACCTATTGTTTCAACTTTACCTTCATTAACAACTTGTTTAAATGAACTAACTTGAGGATTAAATTCAATTTTTAATTGCTTATTTGCTATTGTTAAATACATATCTTCTAATACTAGCATAAGTATTTTATTATATTCTTTTAAATATGTTTTTTCTGTACCACTACTTGTGTAAGATTCTAATAAAGCATATTTATATAATCTACCACTTTCAACAGTATTATCAATCCAATCGTATGTAACGCTAGTTTGCGCATTGATACTAATTGTATGCATATCTTCTCAAATAGTAAAATTAGTATCGTCTGAACTACGTTTGATAATTACTTTACCAGTGAATGCTGTTTGCGCACTTCTTGATATACGAGTTGTAATTTGACCTTCTTCTTGATTTTCTTTTGCACTAAAAGTAAATCCTTGGTCAACCCCGCTGTCTCCTGTGATAGTTAGTGTGCCATTTACAGAAGTTTCATATAAACTATTTGTTTGGTAACTTACTGTTAAAGTATAACTTCCTGCATCTAAAATATATTTTAATTTATACCAAAATTCATTTGGATTATTTGATTGTTTATCTGTATATAAAAGTCCACTGTCAACCAATGTTGTGTTACCGCTTTTAATTTCAATTCTATAACTATTTAGATATTCTTTAGTAGAAATATCACTAGTTCCATCAGTAAATTTTAATACACCAGTTAATTCTAATTGTGATTTAGAAATACTGATTGTTTCAGATAATTCTTTACCTTCTATTGTTATGTAATTTTCTGCTATCCATTTTATTAATGTTACTCTTGACCATTCTGAGAAAAAGTCTAGGTTAGCTGCTAATCAGCTATCAATAGCTTGAGGAACAGTAGGGTCTTCTCAATCAATAGGGATAGTACCTGCACCTTCAGCTGTAAATCTAATTTGAACCTTATAAAATTTATCAATATCAAAAGTTCCATCTGTTGCTTCAATAGTAATATAATATTTATTATCATTTTGAATTGAAGTATCTTCAGTAATTGCTTTTAGCATAATTTGAGATGGATATTTAGTTCTGTCTAAAACAGATAAATTAGACTCTTGGTCAGATATTGTAACTTGCGCATTTATTATATCATCTATATCATTATAATCTGAAATAGAAAAATAAACTCTCAATGACTCGCCTGTAATTTGAGCTGGCATATAAGTATCAATTACTGGTGGATATATGTTTAAAGTTGCTGACATATAATTCATCTCCTTTTATCTCATTTTATATTCTCATAATATTTTAAAAAGTTTAATCTTTAATTAATTAATTTAGACCAAAATAAAAAAGAGAGCTATTTGCTCTCTTCAGTTTTTACTACATTTAATAATCCTGATATTTTGTCTGATAAATGTGTTAAATAATTATGAATATCGTCATGATTTTCTTTATATTCATTATCATTATGATATAAAACTAATACTGCACCAATATTATATCCTGTAGCATTAAGCAAACCTCTTGCATAATATGAACGAACATTTCTTGATTTAAGTAGTTCATAAGTTCCAATATCATAATCTTTAATATCTTCTAAATTTTCAACATAACTATGTCCTGTTTTTTCTATTTGATTTACAGGATAACCAACAATAGAACGAAATTGATTTTGAAATTCATTCATTACAGGTTTGTATCCATAGTTAACACTTTCATTAGTGACGCTTACTTTTAAAAAAGATACTGAATTCATATCTTTTCCACCATTATGATATCTAACTACCATAACGCGTCCGCAATGTAAATCACTAACTGCTTTTTGAATTAATGTTTGAATGGCATTGTCTATCTTAATTGCTGTTTTATCTTCTTCCTCGGTCAACACATGGCCACCGGCACATTTTTGCATTTGGTCAATCATTTGATTAAACAGTTTTGTTAACATCGCTTCTTGACTTTTATTTTGTTTAAATGCTAAAAATAAGAAAAGTCCTGCAATTACTACTAGAATGCCAAGTTCAGATATTGCTTTTGCAATTTCTAATCATTCCATATGTAAAACCCTCCTAAAATATTAATTATAGATATTCTATAATTTAATGAAAAAAAATGATAATAAATTAAAACAATTAGCCCAAATAAATTTTTATTTTCATCTTCCTATTGCAATATAATCATATTGCAAAGCTTCTGCTGTACTTTGTGATATATTCCAAGAATATACTTGAAAACCACCTGTTGAAACAGAAGTAGTTCTTTCTTGCGCAGAGGTATAATTATTACCACCACTTCTCCTAGATAATGTTATAGAATAAGAATTATTTATAAAACTGCAAGGAAAAGTAACATCAAAAAGCGTACCAGTAGCTGGAGCACAATTTTTTTGGTCTGTTCTACCGTAACAAATTAAAGTACCATCTGAAAATTTAGCATAAGAATTATTTGCACTAACACTATTTGTGATTAAGTTAGCTATATCATTTGTGTTTTGTTCTAATTGATTTTCTATTTTATTTAAATTTGCTGCGCTTATTGCTGGCGCAGACCCATCTATTCATGTGGTTTTTGAATAAGCCATAAAAAAAACCTCCTTTTATCTCAATATATTTCTATATTTTTTCAAAAAGGAGGTATATAAATTAATATAATTAGTCCAACATACTAATTCTTAGGTATCATTGTAAAGTAATAGTATACTTTATCATCTACAGCATCTTTATCTTTAATAAAGTCATGTGAATACTTCGCATAGTATTCTATATTCTCTTTAAATAAGTCATAGAAATCATTTCATGCTGAATTCATCACGATTCAAAAATCAACAGGTCTGATATCATCATACCCAAATTGCGCTTTTACGCCGTTAGTTTCTTCAAGAGTCCATTTCTGACCATTAGGTTTCATGGCATTAATAAGTGTAGCTGCTTTTTCTTCATTTAATACTTTTCCTTCAGATAATTCATATATTTTAATTTCATACTTTTCTTTATTTTCTTCATTTAAACATTCCATCATTTTACATACTATTTCCGCCAACTTATCTTTTTTCTCTTGATTATCAGATGCTATAATTTTCTCTACATAACTCTTAACTTCCATGCTTACCTCCTATTAAATTGATACAGGAGTATAAGGGCATTGATAGTAACAAGGTGGATTTAAAACATATCTACCTTGTAGATTAAGAATTGTATCTGTAGAACCTTGGATAGCTGCAGTTAAAGCAGCTGTTTGATTTGCATTTGATAATGCATCTCTTGTAGTTTGTAATTTGTCGCTTAATTCTCTGATGTAGTTATCTTGTATCATTGTTCTAGTAGCTTGGTTTTCAGTAACTACTAAATTTCCAATAGAAGCTATACTGTTGCTAATTTGTTGTTGGATATCTTTCATATTAACTAAGTTATTATAACTAGAAGTTAATACAGTATCGTTGATTGAGCTTTGGTTACTAGCTAGACTTCTGATTGCAGCATCTTGGCTTTGGAAATATAATGAGTTTTGTAAATCGCTTTGTCCTAAAGCAGTAGCTGTATTATTTCCCCAGATACCTCCATTTCCGCCAAATAGCAATACAAAGATAATAATTAAGGCTAAGATACCATTTCCGCCAAATAATCCATCATTACCTCTTGTTAGTGCTAATACATCAGCAGCTGACATTCCAGTACTATCGTTCATTTTTCATTCCCCTTTCTAAATAATATTTATATAATAAAAGACTTGCGCCTTTTATTTCTGATTAATCATTTTTACAATTTGCGCCAATTGTTCTTTTGTAATGCCCTTTTCATTACACATTTGCGCAATTGCTGCGGCTTGCTCGTTTCCGCTTTTACCATTTAGCCCATTAAAAATTTGCAGTTGTTGTGGATTTAATAGGCTTGATAACATTTGTTGAGGTTGGTTTGACATCATCAACTGAGACATCAAGTTCTGTATATTTATCATTTATTTTTTCCTCCAATTCCTTAACTTTATTTTCCAATTCTTCTATTTTTAAATCCTTTTCATCTTTTGGCACTATGATATCATAAGATTTAGAAATAATTCCATCTAATTCTTTTATCATTATTTTGCTATTATATTCGTCTATAAACACAGTTCTTTTCATTATTATTATATTGTTTACATCATCATTCTTATTTAAATATTTTATTTCTGTATCATTAGTAGATGTTGTTGTGTTAATAATATTTTGTACTGGCGCAGGTTGCGGATTTGAGTATTGCGCAATCATACTTTCAATATTATCTTTTTGCCTATATAATTGATTTATCATATTATTATTTCCATAAGGCATATTCATTCCTCCCTTCTAAAATGAAAAAAGACCATATAATAAGAAAAATGAATTCTCTTATTATATGGTCTATTCATTCATTTCCCTTCATGTATATATGAATTTTAAAGGAAATAAATTATAAACTTTGTCCCAAAATTTATTAAAAATTTTTGTTAAAAAATTTAATTATCATTTTTGATAATTACCTTTTGTAAAATAGCTTGTTCCTATATTTGGATGGAATTTTTTTTCTACTAAATCATATAATCCAACGGCTATACCACAACAACAAGGAACAAAATCTCTTTTTAAAGTTGAACCTTCATATATTTTAAAACTATATAATTTTATTTTTATGCGTTCTTTTAATCGACCTTCTGAAAAAAAACCAAAAATACTATCAGTAGAATCTGTAAATGTCATAGCGGTTGTATAGCTTATAGGATAATTAGTTCCATTTACAGTTAGTCCATTAGTTGGGTCTAAAGTTAAATTATATCTAGTATTAAGAGCTGCAGTTCATCCTAATGGGTCTTTTTTAGTTCCTCCTATACAAGCATAAGATGATCCAGTACTAGTTAATCCTAAATAATAAGCTTCATTACCATCATGTGTAATTCTTGAACCAAATAATGTTTGATAAGGATTGGATAAAGCAGTTATTTCAAAAGACATTTCATATTTAGTAGAATTTGTTTTATGATTATAATAAGTATCTATTCCTTGTAAACCAGTACTTTCTATATAATCTAATCTATTATAAATTTTTACAGCTTGATACCATGTATCATTAACTTTAACTTTAGTTGTTGATGCTCCAACTCAAGAACTATTATTTTTAATATTTATTAATGGTTTCTTTGCTTCCCAAATTGCATATAAAGTAACATTCCCTGTTGGAGTGTAAGGTTCTGCAATAGGAGTTGTTGAAGATGAACTTGTTCCAAAACCTTTAAAAATATACCCTGTTCTAGATCCTCCAGGGAAAGTTACAGAACTTCTTGCTTGAGAAGAATTTCATTGCGCATATAATGATAAATTAGCATTCGCTTGATATGTTGACCCAGGAGAATATGGAGTTCCAGAACCACTTGCATTAGTATTCCAAATGGCAAAATTATATGTTGTAACAATAGAACTTGTATCACTAGTTCTATCTACAACTCCCCCATTACCATTGTAAGTTACAGTATAAGTATCTGAAAATATTTGAGCGCGGCTAGGAGTTTCTGTTGTTAAAACAAGTGGAACATTATAATTTTTAATTTGATTCTGTGGCGCGCCAGTACCACCATTTGCATTATATGATACGGTATAATAATCCATCGCTGGAATTGCAAAATAGCATGTATGTCATCCAGGGTTGTCAAAACTTCCTGTTGATTCATTGTTACAATAAACTTGAACGGTTACTGAACCAGTTCCTGTAGAATTAGTAATGCTATAAGAATAACCACTCCATCCTATTAACGTCTCTTGACCGGCACCAGCAGATCAGGTACCTCCATTTGTTACCCTGTAATAATTTGTACTATCGCTCCCACCTTGCCCATTAAAATTAATTTTTGTTCCAATAGGATATCCATAAGCACCAGAACCACCAGAGGTACCTGTATTTTTATAATTTACATTTAAATGTATCTCATAATAAACAGTGTTTCCTTCTCTTTTGTATCTATAAATAGGATTTAATCAAAACTGAGAAGAACTTCCAAAACTATTAATATGAATATTCGCAGCATCTGATATCCAACCACTTCAATCTGCCATTTATATCACACTCCTAAGCAGTTCTTTTCCAAATATATACTGCTAGATATGGTGGCATTAATCTACTTGTATTATTTAAGTTGGCTACCTTTATACCCATTGTTTGAGTTTCTGCTAATGCTTGTCCACCTGTATGTCCACTATACATAAAAAACCTGGAATTTGATTGATAAGTTGCTGTTGTGTTTTGCTGAACATAGTCCCAATAAAGTTCAGTATTGTTATTTGCAACAAAGGTTTCCATTAAAGCACTTGCTTGGTCTTGCCCGCCTGTGCTACCAGCAGTATAAGTTGAACCAGCACCTAATAAAAATCTTTCTTGAATCTGTTCTCAAGTTCCTACTCCGAAAAGAGTTCCAGGATTTGTTGAATTAATAGACATATATATTGAACCCACTGGATAAACTGCATTTATAAGTGCAGTTAAATCATTTGTTCCACTTGTATCAATTCATACATCATAATTTGATCCACTTGGAGCTGTGTTACCTACATACACGTTTCTAGGATCTACTCATGAACCATCATTACGTAAATAAGTTGTAGTTGAACTACCTAATTGAGGTCCATTTGTTATAGTATTAGCTCCATTAAATTTTGTTAAATAACCACTAGTTCCTGAACCAGTTACATTATTTGTTATACTTGGAGTAATAGTTACATCAGTTGCGCTACCTCCGCTTGGAGTATATGTAAATTTATTAGTTCCACCTGTGAAACTATATGTTGTATTGTTATCAGTCCAAGGTATATTAACTGATAAATCTCCATTTTTATCAAGCCCAACTGCATATTGTTTATTTGCTGTTGAACCCATGCTCGCTGCCTCAAGAGTAGATTTAGTTTCTGATTTTAAATCACATTTAATTGTTCCTGTTGTAGTAATTGTACCGCCTGTTAAACCTGCGCCTGTAGCGACAGAAGTAACAGTTCCTGTATTAGATGTTTTATTATTCCATGTATATTTTTCACCAGTAGTAACTAATGAAACTGCAGTTCCACCGCTTGCGGCTGCTTTACTTTCGTATGTTGTATCTGTAAACTTAGCATCGCTAGGAACACTCTTAGCTACACTAAATCCTGTAACAGTTGCAGCATCTTGCGCATATTCTCTAACTGCACCATTTTTATACCAATATATTTTTTGGGTATCTACAAAAGTAAGTCTATAATAATCATAAGCATCGCCTATGTAAATATATAATTTGCCATCATCTGAAGAAGGTAGTGTTTGAGTCCACCAAGTTGTGTCAAGATAAAATAAACCATCTGTAGCGTTAATAGTTCCCACTATATATACAGGTTTATATCCTGTTGTTCCATTAGTAGAATCATTTGCTGTATTAAATGAATATCTATGGTCTATTAAACCAGAATGCATTGACCATATATTATAAGTTCCAACAGTAGCATTCTCATTATATGTAGCATTTGCATACATTAATAATACATTCCCTAATCTAAAGCCATGTGTATTTCTTGCTTTAGATGTTCCTGTTGAACTACTAGTTACAATACTTTCCCATCTTCCATCTGAATTTTGCATTATCATTGTATATGGGAATATTTTATTTGAACCTGCTTTTAAATTAGGATAAATTCTTCTTAAATAATAACCAGTATCATTATCATTTGTATCACGATAATTTATAATACGCCATACTCCGTCAGATACTGTTACTCTTGAATCTCCTCCCGCAAGAGGGAACATACTAGCTGCGCTTCCAGTTGGTTCAAATATAACTGTTATATAAGTATTAACAGGAAAATGTGTAGTTAATCTACTTGTTCCATTTAAAACAACAGGATAATAATTAGTACCACCATCAATAGACATAAATACACCATAGTCATGTCCTGCAACAGGGAGTTTAATTGTTATAATATCTCCATCTGCGGCAGTTAATCCTGTGCTGAATGTCCATTTAGCTGGAAAGTATCTAGGTGATACTCCTGAACCTTTATCTTGAGCGGCAGTACCCGTACCGGTAATTATTTGATTAGCAGTAGCAGAAAAACTTGCACGTCCTATTGTGCGCGAATCACCTGTAATAAGTGCATCTTT
>Ga0310690_10001616_pt1 | contig 39486 bp, 35 predicted proteins | sample AusTroGonzalo_MG_2_FD_207661 | JGI IMG/M metagenome (GOLD analysis project Ga0310690, IMG submission 207661) | Bovine rumen microbial communities from tropical cattle in Woodstock, Queensland, Australia - Gonzalo_04 (v2) (version 2) | ecosystem: Host-associated > Mammals > Digestive system >... | reverse complement strand
TACTGGATGTAGAGGGCCAACGTGGCTGTTCGTATTTAGAAAATCTTTTGCTTTTGTTAAATGTCGTGGGATCAAGACCACTAAGCTTAGCCAGTCCAGAACAAGACATCCCATGTGATTTAGCAAACAAATCAATAGCATTCCAGATTTGATAATGGTTCATAATAATTCTCTCTTGTGTTTATATATTTTGTTTTCCAAAAACCAATGGGTATATTATCATTACAAGAGAATAAAATCAATAAATACAACCACAATAAGAAAACAAACCTATAATATTAATGTTGATGCGTAAATTATTTAACTGTTCCCATCGATTTGTATTGCAATACACAAAGTGTATAACGATAAATACAGAAAACATTTGGAATTTCTGGCAAAAATATTCCAATTTAAACGGTCGTTTTTAACAATGTGTTTTTTAGCAAAATTCAAAAATCGTTTTCCGCAGATTTCTAAGATTTTTTATTTTTGATTTCGCCTTTGTCATCATAATCTAAAAACGACCGTTTATGGTATAGTTGTTAATATGAAAGGAATCTTAACGTTTTTAGTATTTGTTGTACTGGGTGGTTTTGTACCGGTTATGGCTGATAGTTTGGCTGGCAGTGCTGTCCGTTCAGAAGAAGAATTAGCAAAACAAATTTCTGAACGCAGTGAATATCTGAATTTTATACGCGAAGAATTAAAAACAATAAATGAAGAAATCGCTAAATGCAACAAAGACAGAAACAAATGGAAGACTGCAACGATTTTGGGTGGTGTCGGTATTGGGTTGACTGGTGGTGCCATAGTTGCACAAAAAGTAAGTCATAACAAAGAAGTAAAAGCAAATCAGGCAAAACAGGAAGCACAAAACCCAAAGAAAGAAGAAGAAGAAAAGAAAGAATGAAGACAGTAAAACTTTTTGGAATTTTTCTGGGGTTTATATGTGCAACACAAAATGTAGTGGTTGCAGATACGTTGCAAATGGAAAATGAATTACAAAAGATAGAAAGTGAAATCAAAAGATTAGAGACAGAATATGAAAACAAAACAACAGAATTAGCGGCATGTCAGAAAAAGGCCCAAAATTTAAAGACAGCAGGTATTACAACATTGGCGGTGACAGGTGCCGGTGTTGTTGCGAATGTTGCGTTGTACAAGAAATATTCTGCAAGTAAGTCTGGTTCTGGCGGCAGTGGTGGCGGCAGTTTTGGCGTTGTGAATAAGTCACAAGAACAAAAAGATGCTGATTCCTGCGCGGAGGGTTGTGAAATAGACAAAGAGTGGGCAGTCAGTACTGCGGGTTGTGATTGTTAAAAAAAGATTAAAACCAAACAAAACCAAAAGGAGAAAAAATGAAAGCAAAAAAATTGATGTTTGGAATAATGGGCGCAGTTGCGATGATAACATCTGCAAATGCAATAACAGAAGAACAATGTAAAAAAAGTTCAAAGATGTATTGGGTGGCTGCAAATGGAGAATGTGTTCCAGTGAACACATGTGACAGTGACAGATACGCAAAAGATTACTGCAATAAAGATTTTAAAGATGTTCAAGCAGGTTCGGTGCGCCAGGCAGTTGTGTTGTCAAGATCATATTTGGAATTAAAGGGGGTAGGAGGTATTGACTGTGCAACTTCTCAAACAGGTCAAGAACAAAGTATAACAAGACAAAATTATATTGCTTGTACATTTAATACCAGTAAAGGTACTAGCTATAAGGTATTTGAATTTGATGATACAACCCATGGTAAAGGAGAATCTAGTTTGGAATATGATGAAGCAGCCGCTGTATTGTGTACTGCTTTGCCAGGCGGTCAAGTATTTGATAGTAGATATTGTAAAGGAATTACTGAATCCGAATGTAATGACTTACGCGAGATATTGGAGGATTTGTACGACGGTGATAGCAGAATTGATTGGGACTTTTTTGATTTTAGCGATACTTATGGATGTTCTATGAATGACAAAGAACTTGAAAAAAAATAAAAAATGTGCCTTTCGGCACATTTTTTATTTTGATAATTTATTTATTAAATCTTCCATTTGAACACGATTTGAAAAAGAAATTGTAAATTGCCCTGCCCCACCCCGTTTTTCGTGCAATTTTACATCTGCGTCCAGGTGTTTAGATAATTTAGATTCGATTTTTTCAACATAAGCCTTGTCTAACGTTTTTTGCACAAAAGCCCGGCTTTTTTGTGAACGATTCGCATTTTTTACATGTTTTTGTGTTTCTGCAACAGATAATTTATTATTTATGATATCGTGTGCCAATTGTTCTGGGTCGTCAGATACAGCGATTGTACGTGCATGTGATGCAGATATGCGGCCTTCTTTTATCAATTGTTTTACAGAATCTGGCAGTGAATTAATTCGCATAAGGTTACGAATATAACTTTCTGATTTTCCGATTAATTTTGAAACGTCACTTAATTCATATTGGCATTTTTCCATCAGGTTTTTATAACCTTCGGCTTCTTCTATGGGGTTAAGGTTTTCACGTTGTACATTTTCAATTAATGCGATTTCCATCGCGTTTTTATCGTCCAAAGTTTTTACTAATGCCGGAATTTCACTTAATCCAGCCTGTTTCGCAGCACGAAATCTGCGTTCACCGGCAACGATTTCATAAAGATAAGGTTTGTTTTTTACACTGCGTAATATAATTGGAACAAGAACCCCCTGCTCTTTTATAGAATCAGATAATTCTTGTAATTCTTTTTCATTAAACGTTTTACGTGGTTGGTCTGGGTTAGGACTGATTTGAACAATTGGAATTTGTTTAACAACAACGCGTTCCAAACCAGTTAAAACAGATATATCCGGGGTTTGCCCCATTTCTTCGTTTAATTGTGCCAATGATTTACCTAAAAATTTTGATGACATAGTTTATTTCCTTTGTTCCAGTGCATTAACAACTTCGGTTGCGACACGTAAATATGCTTGGGCCCCAGTTGATTTAAAATCATAAAACAGGGCAGGTTTACCGTGACTTGGCGCTTCTGAAATACGAACATTACGTGGAACAACTGTTTTAAAAACTTTATCTTTAAATGTGTTCCGTACATCTTCTTCGACAGCACGTGTAAGACCCAGTTTTTTGTCGTACATCGTTAAAATCATTCCCAAGATATCCAATTCTGGATTCCATTTCTGTTGTATCGCGTTAATTGTAGAAAGCAGATGCTGAACACCTTCTAGTGCAAAAAATTCGCATTGTAATGGTATAATTACATAATTTGATGCAGTTAACGCATTTATTGTCAGCATACCCAAATTTGGCGGACAATCTATAAGTATATAATCATAGTTGTCTTTGATTGTATCTAATGCGTCACGTAAACGATATTCACGTCTGTCTAAATCTAACATATCTAATTCTGCCCCGGCAAGTTTTGCAGATGCAGGCATTAAGTGCATGTTTGGAACAGCAGTGGTTAAAATATTTTCTGTTGCCGTGGCGGTTCCCATCAGTACACCATAAATACTTTGTTTGTGGGCTGCACGAACAAAACCAAGGCCGGTACCGGCATTTCCTTGTGAATCAAGGTCAATTAATAATACACGTTTTTTTATAGCAGCCAATGATGCGGCAATATTTATTGCGGTTGTTGTTTTCCCAACACCACCTTTTTGATTTGCAAACGAAATTATCTTTGCCATTTTCAACTTCCTTTTGTTAAAAACAGCATATTAAATAGCAAAACAATAGTCAACACAAAATTAAAATCATGTAAAATCAACAGGTTATTAATTGTTTCATGTGAAATAATGCGCTATTTCAAATTGGATATGCACACAATAAACCCGTCGCCTGTTTCTGATTTGTGTAATTTATAATCAAATTTATATTTGATTTTTGCAACGTTTATTTCGGTTTCTATTTCCCGGCCTTTTAATAAAAAAAGCCGGCATTTTGTTTTGTGTGTATAATCAAAGATTTTTACCAGTGGTGCAAATGCACGTGCAGTAAATACAGTTGTTCCGGTATTTACCGGTATTTTTGAAAGATGATTTTCAATTCGGTCGTTTACTATATTCAGATTCGGTAATTCAAGTTTGTTTTTTAATTCGTTTAAAAAATTTGTTTTTTTGCCAATCGATTCGATACATGTCACATTCCAACCAAGAATCGCCAGAACAACCCCAGGAAAGCCAGCACCACTGCCCAAATCAATAATTTTTACATCTTTTGGGATATATTTTGCCAATTGGGCACTATCCAGAATATGTCGATTTTTTATGTCTGACAAAGTGCTTGGTGCAACAAGATTTATTTTTGTTGACCATTCTTTTAATAATTTTTCATATTCAATAAATTTTTCTTCTATTTTCATAATATTTATTCTAACATATTTTATTATGAAAGGAATTAAAAGTTTTTATACAGGGTCGCTTTTGTTGGCGATTATAATTTTTTGCTCTTGTTTCTTAGGGCAAAAGATTTTTGATGCTAAATCGAACAAATCTGTTTCGGTTGAATCAATTAATGACACTGATTTTGGTAGGTTTTTGGCTGCACAACATGCGTTGTACGTTAATGATTTTACCAGTGCTTCACAACTGGTGTCTGGGGTAAAAAGTGATGTTGGGGTTGTAAAACAAACCAAGGTTGTCACAGATTTTTTTGATGGAAAAATACCAGATAATGCGGCTGATTTAAAACAGGCCAAAGATTTAATTTCGCGATTTGTTTATGATGCATATTTGATTCAACATGATAACTGGAAAAATGTATATGAAAGACATAAAAATGATGAATCTTTGATTGCTGCACCGTTGCGTATATTTTCTGGGGCAAAGCAGGGTAAAACAAAAGAGATAATAAAGTTTGTAGATTCTTTGAAAACAAGCGATTCATGGAAAGCTTTTGTTCGTGGGCAAATTGCTGTTTTAAATAATGATATTGATACGGCCGCCAAAGAATTTGCCAAAGTTCATCCCGATTTTATGAATGTGAATGACTATTTGTATCTGATGTCTTTTTACCAAAAGAACGGCATGTTCGAAGATATGGAAATATTAAAAGATGATTTTGTTAACAAGCCTGGCAGTATGTATATTTTGAATTATCCAGAAATTCCAGATTGGTCAAATTATGACGGTTATAAAAACAATTTGGTGTTCAGTATTATTCAAACAATATCTCATACACAAATTTTGATTTATACTGATTTGTCTTTGATGTTTTTGCGTTTTGCACAGGCAATTTCGAACGAAACGAATCTTGATGCTGTAAATTATTATTTAGGTCAGTATTATTTTTATAATTCTGGCGATTATAAAACGTGCTTTGACAGCATTAAAAAATCAAGTCCTTTGTATTTGTTTAGTGTATTGAAAATTGCCGAAAAAGATAAAGATTTTAAATTAGTAGAAAAAATCGCACGAAAAAATCCGTTGTTTATACCGGCTGTAAATATCGCGGTGCGCCAAAATATTAAAAATGGAAATAAACATGCCGCATTAAACTTGATAAATCGCGGATTAAAAGAAAAAAATTTAAATGGTAATGGTCGGGTTTACCTTTTAAAACAACGTATTCATGTTAATTTGATGTTTAATAATGTAAAACGTGCACAACAAGATATGGATGAAATTAAAGAATTGGGGGCATCTTTGACACCTGATATCATATTGTTGCAAGCACGTATTTGGGAAAAACAAAATATTAAACTGGACAAGGCATACGATTTTGCAATGGAACTGATAAAAAAGAACACTTCAGATGTTAATGCATGGGATGTTTTGGGATTGATTGTCAGCAAACGTGAAAGCCTTGATAATGGTCTGGAAATAATGGAACGAGTTGGGGCGGTTGCGACAACTTCATCGGCATTGTTTGAACATTTGGGCGATTTGTATTTAAAACGTGGCGACAAAGAACGCGCAAAACGCGCTTATTCGCAAGCACTTGATTTATCAGAAGATTGTTTGGTTGTTGTCCCTGTTGTTCAAAGAAAGTTAAGGAATCTGCGATGAATATCGGTGTTTTTGGTGGCGGTGCGTGGGGAACTGCGCTGGCTTGCCTTTGTGCAAAATGTGATAATAATGTTATTCATTGGTCTTATAATGGTTCTTTCAATAAATTACCAGATGTGCCGAAACCAGAAAATGTTATTAGATCGGGCAATGTCAAAGATTTGAAAAATTGCGAATATTTGTTAATCGCAACACCTGCGGTATGTTTCCGTGAAACTTTACGAAAAATGCATGATATTTATAATGATCAGCCAATATTGATTTGTACCAAAGGCATGGAAAGCGAAACAGGGCAATTTATGTCTGAAATTTTAAAAACGGAAATACCTGAATGTCATGATTTTGGTGTTTTGTCTGGACCACAATTTGCAAATGAAGTTGCACAAGGTGTTCCAACAGGGTCTACATTAGCTGGAAATGAACGTGTCAGGGCAGGGGGGCATATCGCACTTTCATCGTTTTATTTACAAGATACAAACGATGTTATTGGAACGCAAATTTGTGGATGCGCAAAAAACGCAGTATCCTTAATTTCTGGGTATTTAATGGTTAAATCAAATGGCGAAAATGAACGTGCGCTGTTATTTACACGGGCTTGGGATGAAATTGTTGAACTGGGCATTGAAATGGGTGCGGATTACAAGACGTTTCTTGGGCTTTGTGGGCTGGGTGATTTATTTTTATCAGCTACATCATCAACCAGTCGCAATTTTTCTGCTGGTCAAGCAATTGCACAAGGTAAAGAGTATATCGGTACTGTCGAAGGTATTTTTGCGTTGCGTGGATTAATCAAACGCGCAGAAAAATTACACATAAAAACTCCAATTTTAATCGAAATGAAAGAAAAAATGGGATTATAAATCATTGATATTTTTATATTTCAAAAAACAAATCTGTATAGTACCTAATTTTTGTTGTCTTTAACTGGTATATGTCATGTCTTAAAATAATCTTTAAAAAAATTGTTATAAACAATCTTTTATGATATAATCTCTGTTAGAGAGAGAAAAAAAGTTATTTAAAAAATAAAAGGAGTACAAAATGGCTTTAAAAAATTTTTTTGATAAATTTAAGAAAAATAAATTTGAAAAGGCTACAAAAACTGTAGAAAATAAAAAAACTGTTAAAGAAACGTATGAAGAGGTATTACCACAATTAATTGCTAATATGGAATTTGTTAACAGCACAGCTGAAGGCGGAAAAACCTGTATGTATATTTATCCACATTCAAATGCAAATCCTGATTTTATAAAAGAAGCCTTTGCAGATATGGGAATCAACTTAAAAAAACATGTTTCACATTTGGATAATAAAACCCAAGAAGTTTTATATATCACAGTTAGTGACATGAATAAATTAACACAAGAGCAAAAAAATTTTTTTGATAAATTTAAGAAAAATAAATTTGAAAATGCTACAAAAACTGTAGAAAATAAAAAAACTGTTAAAGAAACGTATGGAGAAATGTTACCACAATTAATTGCTAATGCGGAATTTGTTAACAGCACAGCTGAAGGCGGAGAAATGTGTATCTATATTTATCCACATTCAAATGCAAATCTCGATTTTATAAAGGAAGCCTTTGCAGATATGGGAATTAACTTAAAAAAACATGTTTCACATCTGGATAATAAAACCCAAGAAGTTTTATATATCACAGTTAGTAACGTGAATAAATTAACACAAGAGCAAAAAAAATTCTTTGATAATATTACACAAAAAGCTATAAATTTACATAAGAAAGATTATCAACGTTAATATCTTTTAAACAAATAAAAAACTGGGATGTTCCAGTTTTTTATTTGTTTTTTATTGTTAAATATGATAAAATACATGGGAAAGTCAGGAGGGTTTGTTCTGTGAAATATTTGGTATCGGTTTTTATCGTATTAGCATTCATGTATAATGCAAGTGCCGCGATAAAGGTTAAAGGTGATGTTCAACCTAAATCTGCGGATGAAAATGCAGAATACATTGATGAAGATGCAGCAATCGCAACACTGGAAGAAGAAATACGTATATTGGATGAAAAAATAAATCAATGCAAAAAGCAGAAGAAAGGCTGGATTGCGGCAACTGTTGTTGGTTCTGCTGGGGTTGTTGCAACTGGGGTGACTGCTGGGGTTCAAGCATTACAAATTAAAGATAAAAAACAAACCTTGGATGACAAAAAGCAAGAATTAAAAGACATAACCGCAAAAACAGATGCATTAAAGTAAAAAAATGAAAAAATATTTTATATACAGTTTAATTGTTTCAATTTGCCCAAGTTTATGTTTCGGGGCCAGTATCCGTTATAATCAATTGGTGCGCGAAAAACAACGTAAACTTGAAGAACTGGAAAAATGTCTTGGAACAACAAATGGTTTAAAAATTGCGGGTATATCAACATTAGGTTTAACTGCAGTTGGGGTGTCAACCGATATTGCCCAGGCAAAAACAAAATCAGAATATGACAATAAAATAGGTAAAATCGATAGAAAAATAGAAACCGCAAAACAGGATTTTATCGATAAAAAGGCAAAGATAGAAAAGAAGAAAGCAGATGCGGCTGAACAAGACCGAAAAAACCATACATTAAGGAACGTTGTTGCCAGTGATATTGAAAAAATTAACAAATTGGACGGCAAGATTGGTGATACTGCTGTTTTACATGGTTATAATACAAATGAGTTGCCAGGTGATTTAAAAAACAAAGTTGAATCTTCAATTAAAGAATTTGAAGATCGTTGTGAAGTTGTTAGTAACAAAACCGGTGTAAAAAAAGCTGGAACAGAATCAAGTGTTAGTAATTGTCGTATCGCAAATGTCCTTACGGAAGATAGTGTTTTATCAGATTTAAAGGAATGTGAAGTTTACAAGTGTATCGCAGAAGAATGTGATGACGAAACGCATGTGTTAAAGGGCGGTACTTGTAATCAAAAAGATAAAGATTGCACAGACGAAGCAAAGAAAAAAGATATGTATGCCACAAGTGCTGAAAAAGATTCTGATGGTAAATGTCAAATAAAATCATGTGAAGATGGTTATAAACCCAAAAACAATAAATGCGAACAAATACAAAACGAAAACACAAAAACTGTTACCAATACAGTTAAAAGCAATGAAGATAAAAGTAAAAAAACTGATACAGAAATCGTTGAAAACGCATGTAAAAAGGCATTGACCGGTTTGGTCGGTATAGAATATGTGTCAAAATCTGCAAGACTTGAAAAAGATAATGACCCGAAACTTGTCTATGACGAATACATATGTACAGGCTATAGGAAAAGTACTGGAAATTATTTCGGTACAGACGAAGGGGGGGGCTGTGCGGGTAGTTTATTCACTGGTTTGGCTCCTACTTCTTGGAAAGTAGAATTTGATTATAGTAATAATATTTCTGGAGATTCAAGGTGCGAAGGATCAACGTGTTATTGTCGAATAACGCAGCACAATATCAGTGATTGTTCACGTGTTAAATATAAATTTGTAGAAAGTCACAGCGAAGCAAATGAACATAATTGTAAATATGATTGTGCGTTTGAATGTGCCGACAAGATTTATTCTGATGAAGATTTTCGTTATAAAATGTTTAATGTTGTTGACGATTAATTTTATATAACAAAAATGTAATAAAAAACGTCCGTCTTTAAAACCAAGACGGACGTTTCTTTATTAATAATAAATCTTAGTCAATGCGAATCGTTACGTTTCTGTTTTTGCGCCAAACTTCTTCGCCTGTGCCAGAAAATTGTGGGTTTTCTTTGCCGTAAGAAATTGTTTTAACCCTTTCTGGTTCAATTCTTTCTTTGACCAAGACGTGTTTTGCATTACCAGCACGCAAAGCGCCCAATGCCAAATTGTATTCTGTGGAACCACGTTCGTCACAGTGTCCTTCGATAACAATTTTTGTGTCTGGGTTTCGTTTCATATAATTTGCAACATCAACCAATTCTGTTTTTGTTTGGTCGGAAATTTTTGCAGAATCAAAATCAAAAAATCCCATTGTTCCATTAACATCACTTGGTGTGTTAACACATGCAGCTAACCCCAATGATGTGCATAAAATTAATAGTTTTTTCATGTATAATCCTTTTTCTTTTACACATTCACATTTTATCATCTTTTTAGTGAATAATCAAATTTTTGTTCCATTTATTTGAAAACAGTTAAAATTTGTGATATAATTGTTGACAGTAGAAAGGTAAGGATAAAAAAATGAAAAAAATTATTTCTTTTATTGCAATTTGTGCGGCAACTACATCTGCGTATGCTGCACCACAATTGGTACGTCGTTCATCGAACAACGCATACAGGGTTACATATGATTATACAGATAAAGCCAAGAATGGTTGGTATATGACTGGCCGTGTTGGAGTATCTTTTTTGAATTTCAAAAACAAATATTCTGAATCTGGTGTTAATGTTGGTGATGACAAATACTCGTCTGAATCTGTATTTAATGCGGGTTTAGCAGTTGGACATCGTTTCGGACATTTTGTTCGCGCGGATGTTGAAGCAGGCTATATCGGCAATTTTACAGATAAAGATGAAGGCTTTGAATACACTCTGTCTGTACCATACTTAATGGCAAATGTATATTATGATTTCTTAAATGGAATTTATATTGGTGTTGGCGCTGGGGCTGCATTACCAACAATGCAATTGGATGGTTCCGTTTTTGTTGATAATGGCAACCGCAAAGAACGCGAATTTGGTGGTATTGGCGGTATCAGTTTAGGTTTCGCACATAAAATGGACGACAATATTATCTTAGATTTACGTTATCGTTTGGCTGGTATTACCGGTGTAAAACATAAACGCAGTTACGTTCATGAAGATTCGACTGTTCATGATGTTACCGTAAAAACTGATTTCATCATGGATAATTCAATATCTTTGGGTATAAGATATGAATTTTAATGTGATATTCATAAAGAACAAGGCCGGTATTTACCGGCCTTTTTTAATCTTTTTTGTTTTTTAATCTTAATTGTCCGCATGCTGAACCAATATCTGCACCACGTTCACGTCTTATTCGTGTATGAATACCCTTTTTTATCAAAATATCTTGGAATCGATGGACTGCATTCCCGGAAATTGATGCAAAGTCGCGTTCGTCAACACTGTTCCACGGAATAAGGTTTACCATCACATTATGTCCATGCATTAAATCTGCCAGCATATTTGCATATTCTTCTGACGCGTTATAAAGCACCACAGAGCCGTTTTTGTCTTTTTGCCCAAGCAATATATATTCAATCATCAATTGACGATTGTGGGTGTCTGAAAACGCAAATGCAGCATCTAATACTTCATTTAATTTGTATTTGTTATTTATTGGCATTATTTTTGAACGTAATTCGTCAGTTGGTGCATGCAAAGATATTGCCAAATTTATTGGCCGTCCCCATTTATTTAATTCGTTTATTCCTGGAACAATCCCACAGGTAGAAACAGTTATACGTCGCCAAGATATATTTAATTCGCTGTTTGCGAGTTCCAAAAATCCAATTACGTTTTCTGTATTTTGCAACGGTTCGCCAGTTCCCATAACAACAATATGTGACACATCGTTATTATTTGGATCGCCATTAGGGCGAATATCCTTTAACCTGTCACCACGTAATTCCCATTGTGCAATCAAAATCTGTGCAAACATTTCATTGACAGTTAAATTACGTTTTAAACCCAATAATGTTGATGCACAGAATTTACATCCCATTGCACATCCTGCTTGGGATGAAACGCAAACACTGTTTCCGTATGTTGTACGCATTAACACACATTCAATTTGTTCGCCATCAACTAATTCCAGTAAAAATTTGGTTGTTTGATTGTCTGTGCTTTCCAGTTTTTTTACGACCTTTAATGGCAGTGTGTCTGCGATTTCATCTAGTTTTTTACGTAATTCTTCTGGTAAATTCTTCATAGATTCAAAATTCGGGGCACCACGATTCAACCATTCACGAATTTGCTTTGCACGAAATCGTGGCAATGATAAATCTGATACAAATTTATCCAATTCACCGTCAGTTAAATTAAAAAGTATCGTTTTCATAATTTATATCTGTCGTCATTAATGATTATCACAGCTTTGCGACGCAACTGTTTTAATTGTTGTTCCCCGACCAAAGATGCTTTTTTGTAAATTGCATTTTGTTTTATTATTTCATCAAGATTTTTATATTCTTTCATCTTTTTTTCATTGCACACTAAAAGTACAGAATTATTTTCATTTTTCGACCAGGTAAGCAATGATAAATCTGTAATTCTGTCGCGTATATCGGCAGATAATTCATATTGTGCTGCGGTAATTTTTTGTGGAATACCGCCCAATTCTTCTGCCATTTCTTCGGCAGCATCACAATTTTTTGGTTTAGTTAATTTTTTTGAAACATCCAAAGGAATATCAATTAAACGAATCAATGTTATTTCAATTGGAAGTCCGTGTTTTTTCGCAATATCAGATTTTTCTTCGGCGATATCTTTATCAGAAACTTCAACTGTTGGAACGATTGTTCGTGCCATTAAAACCTGCCAGGCAATATCTGACCGCACAGCAAGGCGTGCCATTGAACGCATTGTCGCATTCATTTCGCCCATGTTCATTTTTTTTAATTCTTTGTCCGCATCATTATCTGTGGGTTTTACATTAAAATTCGCGGCATAATCTAATTTGATATAATCATCAACGATATTTTGAAAGGCTTGTTTACGATTAGTTGTAGATGTTTTACCTTGGCGTGCCATCAATTCTGTGCGTGCAGTTATATCTGTATCTGTGATTGGATTTCCATTTACAGAACCGACCACTGTGGCACCATTTGCACATACAAATGGTAAAAATAATATTGTAAGAAATGTAAATACTTTTTTCATAAAACCTCTCCTGATTAATAGTGTTTGCCGTCTATACTCATTCCAAATTTTAATTGATATGTTGTATTACCAACGTATCCCCATGTCACAGCATTATCACGTTGATAACCCAATGAAAAATAAAAACACGGATGTTCGTAATAAATGCCCCCAGAATGTCTTTGTGTGACATGTTCGTATAAATTATAGATTACAGATTCACGAACAGTTATACGTTGGGATAAACGTAATCCAATACCACCCATGATTTCATGTGTATTTTGTTCGTCTGTGGAATAAATATCAATAGGCTGGGTGTCCCAAATATGTCCCAGTGTTATATAATTTCCATCTTTGCCCAGATAAATAGAATTTTCTGTGTGATTCAAAGAAGTTTTTTCCCTGTCAAAACGGAAACGACTTGCGATTTGAAAATATTTTCTTGTATACGATATACGTCCAACATAATCAGAAAAACCATTTCTAAATCCATTGTCGTTAAAATCATCATCAGAAGTATTAAAATCGTATGTTTGTCCCAAAAATACTTCAATATTATGATTGTTATTAAACGCAGCCCAACGTGCGCCATAATCGATAAAATTACCGTTTTCCCACAAATCTAGACCGGCAAACCGATTATCTGAAAATAACGTTGTATCAGATAAAAAACGTCCTGCAGAATCATTGTTAACTGCGAATACAGTATCTTTATCAGAGTGTTCCATTATTGTTAAACGAATGCGTGGTTCAAGAATATACGTCCAAGTATTTTTCGTATCGTACATTGGTAATCCCCATTCAACGTACCCACTTGGCAAAAAGCGTGCCTTGACCCCAGAATAAGATTCTATTGTTTGACCATCATTATAAATCTGGGTTTTATTAAAATTATATACATCATATCGTGCTGATGCGCTTAGTGTAAGTCTGTTTCCACCCCAAAGTGTCCAAGGTGAAATAATCCTTGCATCGCCAACCATGCGTTGACTTGATGATTTATCACCAGAAATCCCAAGCATATCACCAGAAAAACTTAAATAAGTTTCCTTGAAAAATGGGTTTGTTTGATATACACCACGAATATTTGGCAAAATGTTTCCAGAAATAGCATTTTGGTTTCCTGCTGGTTGACGCAGTTCTTGGAAATTATGTGTGTCTGCAACAACGTAGCTGGTCTGACCAAATAATTCCAATTTTGCCCCAGAATCTAGGTATGGTTGATAATCGTAAAAACCGTATTTTTGCAAATATGTCTTGTCAGATGTTCTTGCAATGTAAACAAACGCGCGTGCGTTTTCGCCTAATTCAATTTTGTCGTTATTATAAAAATGCCAACGATTTTCACCAAGTTTGTTATGTGTAAAAGAACCTGTGGAACGAAACTCAGAATGACGTAAATTTAAACGATGTTCTGCTTGAAACAATGGGTTTTCAGCTGTTAAGTATGAAAAAGTTGTTGTCAAATCGTGTCTTTCAGAAAAATTAATGTAAAAAGGTATATTTATTTGGGTTCCCATTTCGTTTGTTGAATTAAAGCTGGGGTTTAAAAAACCTGTTTTATATTTAACCGATGGGTCCGGCATTTCATAATATGGCAACCAAAGTATTGGAAATGTGTCATTATATATCCAAAATGTTGCATTATGAAAATATAACATTCTTTCATCAGAATCATGAATTACACGATTAGCAAAAATTTCCCATGCGTTGCCATAACTGTCACAGCCATCACATGCGGTAAATTCAGCATGTTTCGCAATTGTTTCAGAACCATCACGATTAATTTCTTTTGCGCGAATATAAACATGACTGCCCAACCATAATTCAATATCTTGTGCCGAAACATTTGTGGCATTTTTAGATAATGTTACAGAATCTACTTTTACCCGTTGCCCAGAAGCATTTATCATTTCTGTATTGCCGGATGTTTTCATTTCTTCTGATTTTACATTATATTCAATTTTGTCAGATTTAATGGTTTTTGCTTCGTCTAAATTAACACCTAATGCGAAAGCATTCGTTGTAAATGTCAAACATAATAAAAATGCGATTACATTTTTCATTTTTTTAACAACAAACCCATCAAACCAAACAATACAACAAAAACGCCAAGGAAAAGCAATCCAACATCTGTTAACGTTTTAACCATATTAGATATCGACATATATGATGCCATAATACCAGCCATAGCTAGAACTGCAATAGCAGGGGCAAAACTGGCGCGTCGACGCAATAATGATGATTTAAGTAATATCAACGTGCAAACAATCGCCAAGATTAAATTCATCAAAGGATTTATAAACCGTGTACATATTTCAACAAGTGTTAACGTGTGTTGTCTGGCATTTTCTTGCGAAAATACAATTTGTAATAATGTCGATGTTGGTATACGACGAACACGGAATGATGCATCTTCATCTGATTCTACCAAATTTAAATCCATATCTAATGTATCAAATGTTCCGGTTGTAAAACCGTTTCTGCCAGATATTTGCAAAGAACCATTGTTTGTTACGATAGATAAGCCGTGTATTGTAGATACTAATTTCCCGCGTTGTGCAAACATTAATACTTGATTATTTTCTTCGCGCATGTCAGATAGCATTACCTGGTTTAAATCGTGACCTGAAACATTGTCAACGTATACAACTAATCCATTAGCAAGTTTAGTAAATGCAGCTTCTTGCAATTTTAAATGTGCCAAACCATAACGCAAATTCCATTTTGTTGTGTAAAATTGTGCTTGTGATGCAGGAACAAGCCAGATATTTAAAATCAAATGTAAAACTGTTAAAATTGCGGCAAATTTTAAAGCCGGTTTTGCAATTTGCCATGGTGACAAGCCTGATGCTGCCATAACGGTAATTTCGTTTTCAGAAATCATTTTATTGTATACAAAAATGACAGCAATAAATGTCACAAACGGAATAATAATAGATACAATAAATGGTATCATCAACGAAGTCATATATACAAAACTGCCAAAACTGATACCATAGGTTAAAAGGAATTTCATCATGCTCATTATTTGCATCATCCACGACAGTCCTGTTAAAATCATTAACAGCATGATAAAAATACCTAGCAATTGATGCCTAAAATATTTATTAATTATGTTCATGATAACAAGTATAAAACCCAAAACAGTACCCGTCAAGCAACAAAGATAATTCTGAACAAGTGTTTTATTTATCAACAAACAATTTTTTTCTTGATTTTTAACGATTCGCCATTAATAATATAGTGTGTTCTTAAAAATAGTTTTAAGGGCGGGGTTGAAAAACCCCGCTCTTTCAATAAAAGGCAATAAAAAAACATCAAGGAGAAACAAATGTCTTTTGAATCTATGCCACGCCAAGATTTGTTATTAGCAATTGATTCTTTGGCCCAAGAAAAAATGATAGATAAAGAAACAGTTATAGAATCATTAGAAGCGGCTATTGCAAAAATCGCAAAACATAAATATGGCGAAGAATTTAATATTGTTGCAAATATAGATCGTAAAAATGGTGCAATACACGTAAAACGTTTATTCACTGTTATTGATTCCCCTGAATCTATGGGCGATGATTATGATGCAAATACAATGTTGACAGTAGATAAAGCAAAAAAATATGCAAAAAATCCTGTTGTTGGTGATGTTGTAGAAGATATGTTACCAGAACCAGAATTTGGTCGTATGGCTTTTCAAACAGCGCGTCAAATTATGACTGCACGTGTAAGAGATGCTGAAAAAGGCCATCAGTACGAAGAATTCAAAGACAATATTGGTGATATCGTCAATGGTGTTGTTAAACGTATTGAATTCGGCAATGTTTTTGTTGATATCAATGGCAAGGCCGAAGGTTATATTAAAAATACAGAATTGATTCCAGGCGAACGCTTGGCAGTTGGTGATCGTGTTCGTGCATTGATTATGGATGTTGTACGTTCTAATTCTGGACCACAAATCTTTTTAACAAGAACACACCCGTTATTTATGGAAAAATTATTCACACAAGAAGTTCCAGAAATATACGAAGGTATTATTAAAATTAAATCTGTTTCTCGTGCACCTGGTTCACATGCAAAAATCGCTGTTGAAACTACGGATCCATCTATTGATGCTGTTGGTATGACAGTTGGTATCAAAGGTACACGTATTCAACCTGTTATCAATGAATGTCATGGTGAAAAAATTGATGTTATTTTATATTCAGAAGATCCTGCTGTATTCATTGTTAACGCAATGCAACCTGCAAAAGTTGCAAAGATTATTGTGGATGAAGATACACATACTGCCGCAGTTGTTGTGACAGAAGACCAACAATCTTTGGCTATTGGTCGTCGTGGGCAAAATGTGCGCCTTGCATCTCAATTAACAGGTTGGAACATTGATGTTATGAGCGAAAGCGAAGAACAAGAACGTCGTGCAAAAGAATTCAAAGAAAAAACAGAATTATTCACAAAAGCTTTGGATGTTGATGAAACAATTGCACAATTGTTAATAACAGAAGGATTCAGAACAATCGAAGAAATTGCATACGTTGAACAGTCTGAATTAGAATCTATCGAAGGTTTCAACACAGAATTGGCAACAGAATTACAAAATCGTGCAAAAGCCTATCTTGCAAAAATCGAACAAGATTATTTCGATAATGGTCACAAAATGGGAATGAGCGACGATTTGTTAAAATTCGATTTTATTAAACGTCCAATTATTATGAAACTTGGCGAATCAGATATTAAATCTTTATCTGACTTAGCGGACCTTGCATCTGATGAATTAGTAGAAATTTTGGGCGAAGATAATATGTCATCACGTTTGGCGGAAAAGGTTATCATGAAAGCTCGTGAATTGGCATACGGTATTGTTCCAGAAGAAGATGCGGAATAATAAGAAAAACAAAAAACTATAAACCAAAGGTTAAAATATGGCGACATTAACACTTGGAAAATCTGTGACAGTTGATGCAGTACAAAGCAAAAAAGGCGATGCTGTTTTTGTAGAACGTCGTCGTCGCATCGTTGCACCAGGCAGTAAAGAATTACGCGAAGAACCTAAAAAAGTTGAAACTGTACGCAGTGCAGCCGATGAAAAATTGCGTGCTGTTTTGGCTGCGGCCAAGGCCAGAGATGAAGAACGTAAAAAACGCGAAGCAGAAGAAGAGGCTGCGCGCAAAGCACGCGAAGCAGAAATTGAACGCGAAAATCGCGAATACGAAGCGGTCAAAGAACAATTGGCACAACGCGAAAATTCTGCTTCTTCAGACGTTCAACAACAAATCATTGAAGATGTTGTTGTTCCAACTCGCGAAAACACTCGCGAATCAAAGAAAAATAATGTCGCCTTTCAAAATCATAATAATCGCAATTTCGATGATGATGATTCTCGTGGGGGAAAACAAAATCGTTTCAAAAAAGATTTCAAAAAGGGTGGAAAGATATCTATTCATGATATTGTTATCGGTGGTGGCGATGATGACGATGAAGAAGAAATCGGATTACGTGGTGCAAATCGTCGCAGAAGTGAAGCTTCTCTTAAACGGTTTCGTGAAAAAGCACGTGCGGTTTTTACTGCCCCACAAAAAGTGGAACATGTTGTCACTTTGTCTGATACAATTACCGTAAAAGATTTAGCTGCTGCAATGGCAGAAAAAGTTGGTAATGTTATCAAGAAATTGATGGAAATGGGTATGATGGCATCACAAAACCAGTCTATTGATGCTGATACCGCTGAATTAATTGCTACTGAATTTGGCGCAACCGTTAAACGCGTTGATGTAAAACCTTATGCGAACATTTTGGAAGAACAACCAAACCCAGACAGATTACAACCAAGATATCCAGTGGTGACTGTTGTGGGGCATGTTGACCATGGTAAAACATCACTTTTAGATGCTTTTCGTAATGCGAATGTCGTTGCAGGCGAAGCTGGCGGTATTACACAACATATTTCTTCATACGAAGTAAAAACAAAATCTGGTGCAGTGATTACATTCTTGGATACCCCAGGACACGAAACATTTACTGCGATGCGTGCGCGTGGCGCGCAAATTGCTGACATTGTTGTTTTGGTTGTGGCTGCTAATGATTCTATCATGCCACAAACTATTGAAGCCATAAACCATATTCGTGCAGCCAAAGTACCTTTTATTGTTGCAATTAATAAATGTGATTTACCCGAAGCAAATCCATATCGCGTAAAAACAGATCTTTTGCAACAAGAAGTTCAAGTTGAAGAAATGGGCGGTGATGTTCAATGCGTTGAAATTTCTGCAAAGACCAAAATGGGACTGGATAAACTTGAAGAAGCAATTCTTTTACAAGCAGAAATTATGGATTTAAAGGCTGATCCTGATATGCTGGCATCTGCTTATGTAGTTGAAGCAAAAATGGAAAAAGGTCTTGGTGCTGTTGCAACTGTTTTGGTAAGACAAGGTACATTATCTGTTGGTGATGTCTTTGTTGTTGGTGAAACATTTGGTCGTGTCCGTGGCCTTATTAATTCAAGTGGTATTCGTGTGAAATCTGTAAAACCAGGTCAACCAGCAATGGTTTTAGGTTTGGAATCTGTACCGGCTGCAGGGGATGAATTGCATGTCATGGAAACGGAAGCACAAACACGTGAAGTTGCCGCATACCGCGTACAAAAAGCAAAAGACAAGGCGAATGCAGTTAAACGTTCTTCATTGGAAGAATTGTTTGCAAAACGTGATGAAACCAAGAAATTAACATTGCCTGTTATTTTACGTGCAGATGTTCAAGGTTCTGTCGAAGCAATTTCTGACATGTTGCGTGGGTTTAATTCAGACAAAGCTGGTGTTGAATTATTGTCTGCTGGTGTCGGTCAAATTACCGAAGGTGATATTCGTTTAGCAACTGCATCTGGTGCTGTGATAATTGCATTTAATGTACGTGCAGATTCCGCTGTACGTGATATGGCACGCAACAATGGTGTTGATATTCGCTATCACAGTGTTGTGTATCGTATAACAGATGAAATCAAAGAAATATTGTCTGGTAAATTGGCACCAGAAAAGCGCGAAAACTTTGTTGGATATGCAGATGTTATCGCATTGTTCACTGTTGGCAAAGGTATCAAAGTTGCAGGTTGTCGCGTATCCGAAGGTACAATCAAAAAATCGGCTTTTGTACGTCTGCTACGCAACAATGTTGTTATATATGACGGCAAAATTGGCGAATTAAGACGTGAAAAGAATGAAGTCAGTGAAGTATCTGGCGCAGGTGTTGAATTTGGAATGAGCTTTGATAAATACAACGACCTTAAAGAAGGTGATCGTGTAGAATGTTATGAAGTTCAAGAAGTTCGTGCTGAATTATAACCAATAAAAATATCGCGCCATTTGGCGCGATATTTTTTATTCGTCACAACCTGGACAATTAAATCTCTTCAAATGTTTTGTTTTCTTGGTTTCGTTCGTTAATTCGCATGCTCTGGCACATTTGTCCCGTTTTGCTGGTATTGGACTCATCCCGTTTTCTGTTGTTCTTGCTTCTTGTATCTTGTTTAAATTCTTTTTACCATCCGTACCGTTAATTGCCATATTGCCCGCAATACCACCAACAATTCCTGCACCAACTGCAATCGCACCACCTGTTACACGTTTCTTAGATTTTTCTGCTTCTTCATCTAATTTTGCCTGGTCTTCTTCGCTGCCTAACATCTTGGCACGATAAAGTGAACCGTATGCGCCACTTTCTATTCCTGTGTTTTCATCATCGTAAAGATTCATCGCTGTTTTATCTAATATCTCTTCGCTTTCTATACCTGGTTTCATTCCCAATGCTGTTTTACGTTCTTTTAAATCTGTTGCTAATGCCAAATATTCACTGCGCAGACTCATTAATTTTTCATCATTACCACCTGGTAATACTATTTCTTCAGGGCCTGCCTTCACTTGTTTGCCATCTCCGTATTCACAACGGAATGATGCGATATATGCAGACATATCTTGTTCTGCTTCTTTATCTGCTTTTTGTTCAGACAGTCCCATTGCCAATTCCATACCACCAATTCCAGTTGCAGCGATTGATGCGGCGGTTAATGTACGATTTGCCAATGATTGTTCATTTGCTTTCGCGTCTTCAAATGTTTGTTTTAATTTTTCTAAACGTTCTTTCTTACTATTATATTCAACAAAATTATCAATAAAACCTAATAATTGATCGTCTGTCATATTTTGAACATCTGATAAAGCCGCAGTTAATTTTTTATCCAAATCTTCCGTTTCTTTGGTTAATTCTTTAATTACATGTTCTTTATTGTTTTGATTTTGTTTATTATCAGAGGTGTGTTTTGACAATTCTGCAATATTTTCCTCAACAGAATTTTTTGAATCATAAATTTTTATTAATTCTTTTACACGTTTATCAAATTGTAATGCGGAAGTTATATATTCTGCATTGTATTTATCTACAAACTCACCTTTTCCTTTATTTTTTCCAAAAGAACTAACACCGTATAAATTTTCGCCGCTTTCTGAAATATATGCGCCACCAGAATTACCCTCCCATGTATCGCATGTTGTTGCCAAGATATACGGATAATTTTTTTCATGTTTTAAAGATTGTTGATTGTTACATATATTTTTTAGTTTTTCTTCAGATTTTTTTGTACCAAATATTTTATTTATTTTTGAAATTTTTGAACAATCTTCAAATACAATTTTACATTTACTGGCTTTAAGACGGGAATAATCTTCCAATTTTTCAATATTATTATTCTTTAATTCTTCGTATATCTGTCTCCAGTTAATAGGATCTTTTGCATTAGCTAACACTTTCCGAATAATTGGCATTTCTTCGTCTTTTATTATTCTTATTCGACCCCAACCCGCGTTTATAGCATCAACTGTCTTTGTTGGCACAATAATATCGAAATAAGCATCACTATAATATTCTGGTTCTGTTACCAACCATACAGACCAATCCCCAATTTCACCAATATTATTATTATCAAATGGTGTTTCTATAAGTTTAATTTCAAATGTTTGTTTGTTGTAATTTGTGACCCTGAAATTATTTGCATCTTTATCAAAACAATGCCCTGCAGTTAAAATTAAATTCGGAGAAACATATTGTGCAGTGCAATTTCCGTGACCTAATTTAGGATTGTCATATTCAAAATGTAAATATTTTTTATACGGTTCTGTTGCCCACATATCATCAGTCACGTAATACCGATCATCGATATTCCCAACCCCAGCCAAAATTTGCAATGGGAAAATGACTATAAACAGCAAAAATAAAAACATTCTCTGCATAACAGAATTATAAAAAAAACCTTTGTTTATTGCAATGTGTTTTTCAATTAAATAAACCAGCATCTGAATTTAACAGCAACAGTACAGGAGTATGGTGTTGGTGTAAGGTGACAAAATATACCACGGCCAGCCAATCATGTAATTTAAAAGACTCTGGTCAATGGGCGGTTCTTCCTTTTGTTTATATAACTATCAAGATTGTGCAAGAGATTGTGCAAGTGTTTGTATAGATGGCATTTTAGCACCATTTTATTGTCGATTATTATTGCAATAATTATAAAAAACACCGGCATTCGCCGGTGTTTTTGTCTTTTTTATTCTGTTTTACAGACCTTTTGGTGTGTCCATTTTTACAGATGAAACTTTTTTATTTAATGAATCAATTACTTCATCTGTGATATCTAATCCGTTAACGTTTGCACCAACACGTGCCATACGTCCATCAATTACCAAAGACAATTTTTTCTTGGCAATTATACCTTCGACAACTGGGTCTAAGTGTTTTTTCTGGATTGTACTTAATGCAGCCTGGTAAGATGCATCGATTGATTGTGCACCTTCGGATAACATGCGTTGGAAATTATTTACGCGACGTTGATAATCAACAACACGTCTTTGTAATGCTTCCTGGGATAAAACGTCTTGAGATTTTTCAATGTCAGCTTTTTCTTTTTCAATTGATTTTTGTTCTTTTTCCAATTTGTTTTTCAATTTGTTTTCAAAATTTTCACGTTGTTTGTGCAAATCTTCTAAAACTTTTGATTCCATTTGAATCTTGTCCATGCTGATTACTGCGATACGTAAATCTGCACCAGTCACAGCCTGTTCTGATACACCCTTGATAGCAGTTTCAACACTGACTGTTTTTTTACCAGATATTGCCCAGATGCCAAGTGCGGCAACGACAATAACAGCAGTAGCAATAATGCCCATTTTAGAATATTTTTTGATTGTTGGATTTAATTCGTTTGTTTTTACCATGATTTCTTCCTTTGTTTAGTAGTTGGTTAATAAAAATATAGCAACTTTTGCATAAAAAGGCAAAATGTTTTTATATCAAATTTTTTATCTGACCGGGCTTAATCTGATTTCGACACGTCTGTTTGCGATGCGTCCCATATCATCTTGGGCAGCAATTGGTCGTGTTGAACCACGACCAACAATAAACATTCTTGATGTTGAAATTTTGTGTTGTGCAAAATATACACCAACACGTTCTGCCATATCCAGTGACAATGCATACGCAGCGTTTTTATCGTGCATTGAATCAGTGTATCCTGCGATTTCCATGAATGTAGCGTTATATTTATTCAATATTTTTGATATTATTTTTAATGTGTCATCGCCATTTGGTGATATATCTGCAATATTTAATTCCATAATGCTGTCGCGAACCAGGATAATAACAACGTCTGTCCCAGCCCTTTGAACAGAAATACCGGGTTTTCGTAATGCATCGTATAATTCGTATTCAAGATTTGACATATAATTTATCAATATTGCGTTATCAATATTGTTTTTATCGCCGTATTGCATCTTTTCTGATAATTCACCAGTTTGTGTTATGACTTTGCCACCATGTCCCATGTATACAGGTATTTTAGCGGTTTTTGCAGTTTCAGTCATATCTATAAAACTGGCACCGTAAAGATGTTGCTGCCATGTACTGTGATTCGGACTGTGATATGCAGTACAACTTGATATTAATAAAGAAACAAAAAGTATTTTTCGTAAATTCATTTTCATTTTGTAAATAATGATATTATGTTGTCACCACCTTTTAGACACAATGCAGAATTTTCTAAATCAGAACCATTCACTTTGATATGTGTCGTCCAATCAAATTTTTTCGTTGTAAAATATGCACATTCGTCAAAAGTTAAATTGACCAAGTTAATAGAAAATTCTGTTCCATCAATATTGCTGGTCACAGACCAATTTTCGCCACCAATTGGTGCCTTGTTATTAGTTAAAACCCCAGATTCAATCAAGAAATCAACAGATACAGGATTGTACCCGGAATATTCTAGTAATGTTCGTGTTTTTGTTGCAATGTCTTTGATTGTTTCAGAAGCAATTAATCTTTTTTGTTTTGCGTTTATAGAATTATATACACTATAAGATGCGGCAATCATAAAACCGCCAATTGCCAAGACACTTATTATCTCTATCAAGGAACGACCTGATTGCTCTCTCATTTTTTTTCCTTTTGATTTATTTTGATATATTTATTATTTCTGCATCTTTGAACAGATCCATTGCACTGGCCACCATTGGATCGGATTCTATTTCTGATTTAGCTTGTTCAGAAATTGTTTGGTGGTGTGGATCTTCTTGAACGTGTTCAACAATCCAGTTTTGATTGGTTTTATCTTGTAACCATAATGTCAATTTTTGCGAAAAGTCCCTATCGCCTTTGCGGTCAAAATATTTTATTTTACCAACTTCAAATTCAATAATTTCTAGATTAGATGTGTAATAAGAATAAAGTAATAATTCACGCGCATCTTGCAATGCATGCGCCAAATCATCAGAAGTTTTTATTTCCAAGAAATTGGTCTTTTCCGGTTCTTTTTTTTCTGGTGCTTTTGTAATAGGTTGCACGTTGTTTGAATTTTGTTTTAACAATTCAGGAATAGATGGCATATCTGCAATATGCATTAACCGCACAATTAACATGTCAAAGCATTGCTTTTGATTATTTGATGCCTGTAATTCAGAAACGGCAGCAACCATAACCTGCCATATCCGAGATAATGTATTTAAAGAAATAGATTCGTTTATTTTCTTTATCGTTTCGCGTTGGTCCGCAGTATACGGTGAAGATGTTACATCTTGTAAACGCAAAGATGGGTGCATCCTGGTTGCCCAATGTGTCCATTCCATCATGTCGTTTAATAACATTGTTAAATCTGCGCCGTTATTGTATATTTCATCCAGTTTATTCAAGGCGGAATTTACGTCACCAGATAAAACAGTTTTCATAAAATTAACAACCGTACCACGATCTGTTCTTTTTAACATATCAAGAACGGCGGTTTCATCAACATGTCCACCAGTTTGAGCAATTGCTTGGTCAAGCAAAGATAGACCGTCACGAACAGAACCATCAGCCGCACGTGCCAATAATTCATTTGCACTGTCTGATAATTCAATTTTTTCTTGGTCTGCAATCCATGCAAAATGTTTTTTTAATGTTTCAACAGGAACGCGAGCCAAATCGAAACGTTGGCAACGAGATAAAATTGTGACAGGAACTTTCCTTATTTCTGTTGTTGCCAAAATAAATATTACATGCGCAGGTGGTTCTTCTAAGGTTTTAAGCAGTGCGTTGAATGCGCTGGTTGATAGCATGTGAACTTCGTCGATAATATAAACCTTGTAACGTGCATTTGTTGGACGATAAAGTGCAGCATCCAAAATTTCACGCATATTATCAACCCCAGTATGAGATGCAGCATCAATTTCCATAACATCAATATGTTGCCCCGCAGCAATAGCGCGGCAATTTTCACAAACACCGCATGGCTTTGATGTTGCGTGGTCAGAAGATAAACAATTTAGTGCTTTGGCCAGAATACGTGCGGTACTTGTTTTACCAGTTCCGCGAATCCCAGTGAAAATATATGCATGTGCGATGCGGCCAGTGTTTATAGCGGTAGTTAATGTTTTTACAAGAACATCTTGACCGATAAGAGATTCGAAATCTTGACTGCGGTATTTACGTGCTAAAACTGTATAATTGTTTTCCATGATGCTTCCTTTGGGTTAAGCATAGCAAATAAATACCCGATTTCAATAAAAAACAAAAGGTTTTTATTTCAAATTTGCAATAAAATCTGGAAAGCCCATTTCTTCGTCTTCGTCCGAATCTTTTGTTTCAACATTTTCAGCAGATTCTGTAATTTCTTCAACAGAAACATTTTTGTCTTTGGGGTCGCGCTGGGAATCAATTTTTATTTGTTCTTCATTTACAATACGACCATAATGTTCTGCAGTTTGAAGCAGACGTTCGCGTTCAATTTCGTCGGTTGTTTGACGGGCTTGATCAATGTACTGTTTTCTTTTTTGACGCCATTTATGACAGCGCTGAATCATTTGACCTACAGACGTTTGATTTTTTTTATTTGGCATTTCTTTTCTTTTTTTTAAAGGAGATAAACTTTCCCAAACTGTAATTAATACTTTCAGTTTGAACTTTAACAGAACCAATTTTAAAGCATCTTAAAACTGATTGCAATAATTTTTTTCAATTGCTATGCTTAGTACCGTAGGAGGGGTGTTTTTGCAAAATCAACGTGGTAATTTTCTGTTGCAATCATTGCTAGCATTGACATTGGTGTTTGCTTTTATACCATTTTTTGCAAGCAAATTGTCATCTCGTGATAATGCCGCGCAAATGTATGCAACTACAGAACAGATAGAGACTGCGTATAATATTGCACGTTTTTATTTACGTGAAGAAAAAGAGAATCTGCCATATAAAAAGCAAGAATTATCAAAAGATAAATTTGTTGACGTTTTGGAAAACTATGGCTTGCCAATGGGTTTTGTGCCACAAACTGCGTTCGGGCAAAATATTTCTTTGATCATAGATAAAAACCAAGATGGAATAATTAGTTATTTAAATATAGATGGTGCAAATTTATCTGGTATCCAATTAGCAGAATTGGCGCGCAGAATTGGTTTTTATGCAAAAGTCCAAGGACATAGTATACACGTATATATACCACTTGATGTGGTGTATTCTGACATTGTTTCAAGAAAAGAAACAGACGAAAATATTGGTTTTTTATCTGAATTAGATATGAATGACAACAATATAGATGGAACAGGTGTTTTGTTTGCAAGAAAGGGTGAATTTGAATCGGGTCAATTTAATACTTTGGTGCTTTATGGTGTTGAATCTGGAAGAAATGAAAAAAATAAAATATCAGATTTATATTCTGGTAAAACAATATTTCAAAGCGCAGATGGTGGCGCTGCATTGGCTTTGTCAAAGGGTGAATTAAACGTTGGTGATTTGTCTTTAAGAACAATTGCAAGATTTGGAACAGCCGGTGGATTTGAATCAAACGTGGCATCTGTATATGATTTTTCTATGTCCGAAGGTAGAACCGGATTTTCAGGGCCTGCAGAATGGTTGGTTCGTGGTTCTGTGCGGGCTGATAATTTCAGTTTTAATGTAGACAGGTTGGATATTGGTTCGTATGTTGACGCGTCACGTGGACAAGATGTTTATATTGATCCTGAAAGTTTAAAATATAATTCAAAATCTGGTATTGATGTGAAAAATATATATGCAGCAAATATTACCTTGCGTGATCAAACATCTTATGGTTTGTTGGATGGACAGACGGGTGCTGTTCTTGTAGATATAAGACCAGCAGGAACATCTTTGTTGCCGGATGTTTATGTGGATAACATAAATAATGATTCATTTGAAATTATTGCAGATCCAAAAGATGCATCTGATAAAACTGTTTCTTGCAGGGAAATAATAACGCAACTGGATGTTGTGTATAACAGCAAATCTTTAATTCAAAATATAATTTGTCAGTATGTGTTTTGGCAAAGACTAGAAACAAGAATAGATATAAAACAATGTTTAATAAGTGGCAGAAATGACTGTATATAAAAAACATTTTTTTGATATAGACAAAGTTTCGCAACGTGGCGCATCTATCAGCGAAGTTATTTTAGCTGTGGCTGTTGTTGTGGCAGTGTCTCCGTTTATGTACACTCAAATCATAGATATGTCTAATGAGTCCAAAGATGTTATCATGGCTAATCAAATAGTCGGTTTGCGTGATAATGTTATTAATTTTTTACGTGTTAATCAAAACAATTGGCAAGATACGATAGAAATTAAATTAACAGAAGAAGATTTAAAAAATATATCACCATTGGCACATGCTGGTTTTATTGATAAATACAAAGTTAATGGCGTAACAGTAAGTGATGTCTATTTAGCTTTTGATATACCAGAATCTGATTACAGAACTGCTAATATTGCAAAACAAATTGGTGAAGATGCTGCAATTGTTCGTGAAGATGGAATCGCTTATTCACAAAGTTGGGCTGTGACAGCACCCGATGATTTTTATGCCGGAGATCTTATTTTTAAAATATCACGTGATTTTGATGGAAATGATAAATCAAAGTTTCTGCATCGTGGTACAATGGGACAAGATGAATTAAATAAAATGCAACGCGTATTGCATATGAATAATTTTAATATTTTTAATGTGAATAACATAGATGCAGTATCTGCAAAGATTATAGATGTTGATTCTGTGTTTCTTGAATCTGATATCATAGATGCTAATACAGTGTATTTTTCATCTGGGGCAAATATGAATTCTTTGAATGTTGTGATTGGTTCTATGCGTGTAACAGGGGATACTAATGGTTTCAGGACGATAAGTGCGGATAAATTAAATGATAATAAATATACAACCAATGGTCGATTAATAGTTGACAGGGCAACAATAGGAAATTCTGTAAATGTCGCTGGAAATTTGATTTTAAAATCAGCCAGTGCGAAAACAATTTCTGGGTTCAGCGGTTTATCAATGAATAAACTTTTGACACCATATTTATCAGCAACGGATTTGGTGTTTTTTGAAAATTTTGGTATAACTGTTTCTGGTGAATTATTATTATCTGGGAATACACCGTTAAAGATAGGTTCGTGGTCTTTCCCAACCACTACACCGCCATCGTTTTCAAAATTTATATTGACGCGTGCAACAATTCCAAATGTTCCGGATAAAAACGAATTTAAAAAAATAACATCAAAAAATTGGCAGACGAATTAATGACAAAAAAGAACATGTTTTTTTATAAAAATTTTCAATATGGCGGGATGCTGATGGAATTGATGATGTCAATTGCGCTGGCTGCTATTGTGATACCTTTTGTTTTTCGATATCAACAGACATCTGTTTTGCGGGCAAGAAATATTGCTGTGACAAAGCAAATGGAAAACGTACAAAATGCACTTGAAAGATATATTGTTGAAAACAAAGAGGTTTTGATGCGCCCAACGGGTAAAAATATATCGCGCATAAATATAAGTGATTTGGTAAATTATGGGTTGCCAGAATATATTGCTGAAAATTATTCAAATGATTATCAATTGCGTATTTTGAAAACTGCGGATAATGATAATAAATCTGTATTGCAAGGTATAATAATTTTATCAAACAGTGAAATTACCCCCTTGCGAACACGTGAAATTGTAAATCTTGGTGGTGGAAAATTAGGATTTGTTGAAGGTAATGCAACGTATGGTGGTTTTGGCGCTTATCGTGTTGATACCGCTGATTTTGGGGTAAAAGATACCAAGGGGTTGGTTGGAACGACATCCACTATGCGTGGTAATGCCGAATATTTATGGCGTATACCTTCGGAAAACGAAAAAGATGCGACAATGTTATCACCATTGAATTTGGATGCGCACGATATAACAAATGTGAAATTTTTTGATGCATCCAAAGCGCAATTTGATGAAAAATTAAAGGTTGGAAAAATCACTACAAATTCTTTGGTTTTTTCCAATCGTGCGACCATAGATGCGATATTTGCAACAAATAATGCAGTGGTAAATGGGGCTTTTACATCTGATTCAAGAAATTTAAATGTCAGTGGTACGTTAAGTTTGGCTGATTCTGGAAAATTTTCATCATTTTATACAAATGATTTATATGTAAATACTTTGACATTAAGTGGTTTTACTGTTACATCGTCAAATGATAAGTCTTCGTCGTTAAAAGTAATAGGTGATATGGATTTAGTTCTTGGACGTATCAGTGCTGCGTATGTTTCTGTTGGATATACTGGTTCTGTGACACCACAATTGAATATTACTGATAAAATACAAGATTCAAAAGATTCTTCTTTTTATTGGGATGTCAAAGGTAAAAAGGCACGGTTTGCAGACCTTAATTCGCCAGAACTTTCGCGTTTAGCATCTAAAATTATAAAAATGGAATCAAGGTCTGGAACATTTGCAACATCTGAATTTGGCGCAATTTCGGCAAATTCTAATGCAACTGTCGCAGATTACATAAATGCTATTAATAACATGCAAAATCAAATTCGTGCAAAATATCAAATGTTGAATTTAGAATAATTTGTGATATAAACTTAATTAATAACTAACGAGGTTTATTATGAAAATAGTTTGCGATTTTTGTAAAACAGAATACATATTAAATAAACGACCAAATACACCTGTTAAATGTGCGGTGTGTGGTCATGTCTGGATGCCGCGTGTGCCTTTTGCCCAGAAGTCATTGATAAAATTTATTGCAGCGGCTTGTGCTTTGATTGCTGCATGTATTTTCTCTTTTGTGGTTGTTATGAATTTTAAAGATTCTGGAAGCAAGAACAAACCACTTGTTCCAAAGATAGATGAAAAAAATATTCGAATTGTTGTTGATGAAAATGGGAATAATCGTATCTTTGTTTCGGGGGATATAACAAATACAACCAATGATATATACGGGGTGCCAAATATAATAATTGTTTCGCACGATGCCAAAGATAATATATTGTCACGTCAAACATTTATGCCCCCAGCTACATTATTAGAAGCAAAAACTACAGTCACTTTTAATTACATGTTGTCTGTAAATCCAGCAAATGTAAAAAGATTGACTGTTGAATTAAAGGAATCAAAATGAGATTTGTATCGGCATTTTTTTTAGTGTTATTATCTGTAAATGCTTTTGCAGATTCTGTGCGTCCGGCACCACGTGTAAGTCTTTTTTCTACAACGGTTGATTGGGCAGCTGTGACAGGTTTGCCGTTGCAACAATATACTGGAAAAATCAGTGGTATCAATAAATCGTTTGTCAAAGATGGTTTGGTATTATATTACCTTGATTCGTTTCCATGTTATGGTGAAGCGGACAGTGTACGTGTCTGGTTATCACCAAGTGGTAAAATGAGTGGACATTTACGTATTGTGTGTGTGCATAAACCAGAAACAATTTCGTTTGCATGGCGTAATGCAGATGAGAATGCAACCCAGGCACGTTCAACTGGGATTTTGACATGTCCTGTTGATGGTAATACGAATTTTACGATAGATATTTCGAAATGCACAATTGGCAAAAATTGGAATGAATACAAATAATGACTGATGTAAAAAAATTTATTGTTGATGAACAAAATGTTGGCATTCGTGTTGATAAGTTTTTATCAAATTGTATGCCAGATTTTTCGCGCAGTGAAATTCAAAAATTTAATATTAAACGTGGTGATAATTCTGCGCTAAAATTATCTGATAAAACAAAAATTGGTGATGAATTTGTTGTTGAAATTGCACAAAAACAAACAGATGTTGCATACGATAACATTTCGAATGATTTTGATTTAGATGTTTTATTCGAAGATGATGACATAATCGTTATTGATAAACCGCGTGGTGTCGTTATGTATCCCAGTGCTGGAAATAAAACAGGTACATTAGTTCAAAACCTTTTGTCATATACGAATTTATCAACGTTGGGTGGTGATACACGTCCGGGGGTTGTTCATCGTCTGGATAAAGACACCAGTGGTGTTATGGTTTTTGCAAAAAGTGACAGTGCGTATCGTGGATTGGTAAAATTATTTTCAACACATGATTTAACGCGAAAATATGTTGCTTTTGTGTGGGGAGTGCCAAATTGGGGCGGTGCAGAAATTACTGGAAATATCGCTCGTTCTTCAAGAAATCGTCAAAAAATGAGTTTGGTTAAAACTGGTGGAAAACCTGCACATACAATCGTGAATGTTATGGATGTATGGAATAAATCTGGAATATCACTGTTTCGCTGTACGTTGATGACTGGGCGTACACATCAAATCAGGGTTCATTTATCTTCACATGGTTTTCCTGTGCTTTGTGATCCGTTATATGGACGTGAAAAATCGCATATTGGTTCTGTCAAAGATCCAAATTTAATGGATTTTTTGAAAAATCATACCGGTCAGATGTTGCATGCTGAAGTTTTAGAGTTTGTACATCCAATTACTGGGAAAAAAATGCATTTTAAATCCAGAATGCCAATTGACATGATGGAATTGAAAGAAATTCTTGATAATGAATAAAAAATAATCGTATTTTCATATAATTTTTCGCTTTCTTTATTTAGTAATGTATGATAGAATAAATACAAAAGTAAATGGAGAAAGGGGATGAAAAATATCGCTAAAACATTTGGTTTATTATCGGCAATTGCTGTAATTCCGGGGGCAATGGCGGCTACTTCGCGTGTAAGTATGGTGGCCAAAGCATCGCCACGTTTGCCATCAATTGCGGGTTATATTATGTCGTCTAATCGTACTAATGTTGGAACGACAACAACATCTACTGCGATTTCGTATTTGGCAGACCCTGATTGTATCAACAATTACACCGATTGTATCAAGGCGAATGATACATGTGGTACTGAATTTGAAGATTGTACAACGAATATCTTGTTGCATGCAAAAATGCCAAATTGTTTGAATGTTTTATCCCAATGTTCTGCATCTGGACGCAATAGTTTGTTTGGTTCATCTGATATGAATGCGATTGCAACATCTGCGACAACAAACAGTGATGGCGAAGTGACAAACTATACATACCCAACTGCATCAAGTATATTGGGACAAATGGTCACTGCTGCCCAGATTTCCAGTCAATTACCAACAGACCAGTGTGTAAAAAAATACACTAGTTGTTTAAGAAAAGATGCGGTTTGTGGTGCTGATTTTGAATTGTGTACCGATAATAAAGAATTTAAAAATCAAGCGGTTGCATGTGGATCAACATTGGCGCGCTGTCAAAGTGCTGGAAAAATAGAATTGTTTGGAACAACTGCTGCGGCGGCGGCATTAACACCTGCTGCGGGTTCAAGATTGGCTGAAATGATTGCCGAAGGTGGTGCGTTGGCTGTGAATAATGCTGTTGCGACATGTAATAAAGTGACAGACCAATGTATCTTGAATGCATGTACAAAAAATCCAAACAAATGTATTGAAGGACGTAATGAAATCTTGATAAGAATTGCTGATGCGACTAATGGTGGTCGTGCTGTGACAACTCAAGATTTGATGGAAATTTCAAGAATTACTGAAAAACGTGATATTCAAACTTATATTCGCAACGAATGTCAACAGACAATCGGTTCGAATAAGTATTGTTATATGACGGTTAAAGGTTCTGTGCCAAACAAGGCATCTGTATTAACAGATCCAGATAACGTCGAAGAAGTTTTTGACGATATGTACGGTGGCGAATTTGGTCGTTTTGCGGCATTAAATGATAAAATTAAACAAATTATTGATAATTTTGATGCCAAAGTTCAAGAAAAATGTATTGAAACAATATCTTCATGCGCAATGCGTTCTTGTGGTGGCGGTATCGGTTCTGTGTGTTATAAACAATCGCGCGATACAGATGGTTCTGTTAATTTAACAAAATCACCAAAATCTTACCAAGAAGTTAAATCTGCGTGCCGTGCAATTGTTGATGTTGATGCGAATTGTCAATATGCTGCGGTGTTAAGCAAGGGTAATTTGTATAATGGTTATATGAGTGATGAAAACAGTGTTTTCACAACATTATATCCACAAGATTCCAGAACAGGCGATGACCCAATTGGTGTTGTTGCAACATTGAATGCGACATTGGCAACATCTTATAATGATGCCGCGATTGAAAATATGAAAAAACAATGCCAGACAACTGCGTTAAGTTGCGTGAAATCTATGTGTGGCAAAGATTATGAAAATTGCTATCGCAACAGAACAGATATTATCTCTGGTACATACAATACAGGAAATGCAAGTCTAGACAAAAGTATGAACAAAATGGGCGGTATTTTGGATTATAATATCGTTATCGGGTTGTGTATGAATACTGTTAAAACATCATCTGTATGTGAAGAACATTTAAAGGTTGCTGCGGCTGAATGGCGCGAAGAACAAGATACAACCAGTTGGGATACAGGTACGGTGCGTGCCGGTTGGTTGGATTCTAATAAAACCAAGGTGACACAAACAATAAGTGATGACAGTATTTTGGTTGCATGTGCAATTTCAAAAGAAGAAGGTAAAAAAGAAGAATGTACCGAAGGTGATCAAGCTGCGCCAGTACAAGAAAATACTTGTGATGGAACGATGGATGAAGACGGTTGTTTATATAAAGACCCAATTTATCAAAGTCATACCGATTATGTTTTGGATAATGCTGGTAAAACATTGTTCCAAGAATTGTTGGCTGACGTTGAAAAAGAAGCCCAGGCACAATACAATGCTAAATTAACAAAAGAACAACATGTTTGTTTGGCAAATAACAATGGTGGTATCGCTGGGAAATTGGATAACGGTTCAACATTTATGTGGGTAAAATTAAAGGGCAACAAGGTTCCAAAGCATTATACATCCAAGGGATTAAAGGCTAATGAATTTACTGCATCAAATGATTTGTACGGTTCATTCTGCCGTGCCCGCGTGACAGTATTGTCTGATGACAAAGATATCCAAGAAATGTTGGGTAATGAATCAACCGCATATTTTGCTGTGGGTGACCCATTTACATGCGGTTCTTGGATAAGCAGCAAAACACTGGAAAAAATTTCAGATACGGTTGGTAAGCGTGAAATATGCAAACAGGGCTATGGAAAATGGGAAGATGGTGATTGCAAAAGTGATAAATTATCAACCAAAGAAAATATTGCATACGCATGGGGAATTGTTGGACCTATGTTGGCTGGCGGTGCATTGGGTACGGGTTTAACAGAATCTGGTGTGATTGGTAAAGCGTTAACCAAAGCTGGTATCAAGAATGAAAATAAGTCATCGAATAAACAAAAGAAATCGATGTGTACAAGTTATGCAGACAGTGCGAAAGAATATGCTGCTCGTGTTAATATTGGAGATATAGCTAACAAAACTTTCGCTGAAGAGGATGGTACCGGTGCTAATGGTGATAATAAATTGACTGGTTCAGAAAAAGTGAAATTAGCTAATGCTGTATCACAACTTAAGGTTGCTATTACTGCTGCAAAAAATGCATATACTGCATGTAAGGCGGCAAAACCGGACGATCCTAAGATAACGTGTGGTGATGAACCTAAGGATTTGGATGAATCTGATCAGAAAAAAGAACATCAAAACCCATATGTGGTTTACACTAAAGCGCAAAATATTAATACACAGATGGATTTAGTGAGAAATGTATGCGAAAATGCATCTGATGAGAAAGTTGACGAAAAAGCGAACAAAGCTGCACGTATTGCGATTCCAATCGTAACGACGTTGGCAAGTGGCGCTTTGGGTGCCGGTATCACAGCATCTGTGATTAAACAAAAGAAAGAAAACATCAGAAATGAAGCCGCCCAAAAATGGATGGAAGAAGTTGGTGAACATATCGGATGTTATGTTGGTACCGAAGAATTAGGTACATACGGTGACCCAATCACATTCGAAATTGATTAATGATGTTCAAGGTAAAAAACAGGTTGCGATTGCAACCTGTTTTTTATTATCCGGTTTTTTATAAATTCCTTTATTTGACCAAATGTGAGAATAAAAACATTGCCTTTCATTTCTTTTGTATTTATAATCAAATCAACAAAAGGATAAAACAAATGAAAGATTTATTACGTAAAATTTTTGGCCCGCGTGGAATTAAAATAACTGCCGGAGAATTGGCAAAAAAGTTTGGCTTGGAATTACGTGGTGATGCAAATGTTGTTGTTAACGGTGTGGCACCAATTGCAGATGCTAAGCCTGGTCAATTGGCTTTTTATTCAACAGAACGTAATTCAAATGCTTTCAAAATTTTACCAATAGAAGTTTTAAAAAATACACGCGCATCTGTTATTTTATTACAGAAAGAACAAATCAAAGATGCGCCATCTGGGGCTGCGCTTTTGATTACAGATTCACCGCGTGGTAATATTGTTAAAATTCTTGGGGAAATATACGCAGAAAAACCACGTTTTGGTGTATCTTATTTTGCAACAGTAGAAAAAGGGGTTTTTTGGCGTAAAAAACGCACTAATTATGTTGGTCAATATGCAACAATTGAACGTGGGGCGGTTATTGAACCGGGGGTAAAGATTTATCCTGGGGCTTTCATTGGTCGTAATGTTGTTATCGGTGCCAATACAATTGTTCAAACAGGGGCACATATTGAAAACGCCACAATTGGTTCAGATTGCGTTATAAATGCAAATGCGGTTATTGGTAAAGACGGATTTGGTTATACGCGTCAGAACGGAAAAAACGTGTTTATACCACATACTGGACGTGTTGTGTTGGGTAATCGTGTTTCTGTTGGTTCTAATACATGTATCGACAGGGGGGCGATGACAGATACAATTGTTGGAGATGGAACAAAAATCGATAATTTATGTCAAATTGCGCATGGTGTTGTGATTGGTTGTGAATGTTTCTTGGCATCAGGTGTTGGTATTGCAGGGGGGGCTGTTATTGGTAATCGTGTATTATTGGGTGGACATGTTGGTGTGTCAAACGGTATTCACATTGGTGATGATGTCGAAGTTGGCGCAATCAGTGGTGTCTTTCGTAATATTCCAAATGGTGAAAAGTGGATGGGAATCCCCGCAGGGCCTGGTGTGGAATTTTTGCGTCATTATGCTTGGTTAAGAAAAAATGCAAAATAAAAATGCCCTCTCGGGCATTTTTTGTTCTTTATAAATTAATCTGGACATGCCGACAGTATTTCCAGTGCGCTTTGAACGTCTTCATTGACAGATACTGTGATTTCGCGTTTCAATCCATCAAAGTATGTGTATGTAAATTCTGTGTCTGCAAATTCAGGATTGCGTTCGTATATATCAACAAATGGTTGTAAAAGCATTGTAAACCATTGGCGGTTTTTGCATAAACAACTGTTGCGAACATCTGCAACCATTTGTCCGTCTACCCCATTAGAATAACTGTCAGAAATTTTTTCGTTTGGCATTACCATACAACGTTGTGTTGCAAAATAATTAGCATCATCTTTCAAGAATCTGTATATTGCCGATTCGGATGCGTTCTTTTTTTGCATTTTGTATACGATGCCAGATGTACAACATGCATTTGATGCATTCATTAGTATTTTATATCTTTGTAACAATGGTGACATCGCATCATCATTTGCAGTTATTTCACAATTTGAATAAATCGCATATAACATATCATCAACCAATACTGGATTGATGTGCGGTGCACGCGGTTCAAGTGTTATTTTATGAACAGGCTTTTTGTACCATATTTCACATTCTTTTGCCGTTTCAAATGGGCAATTGTAATCGTATGTACAAGATGTCGTTTCTTGATGTGTTGTGTTTAAAGTATCAGTGCCAAGCCAATTAATTTCATATTTTACTGGCTTTAATATTTCAACAGTATCAAGTTCTTGTTCAACAACAACGGGTGCAAATTCACAATCGTCATCAACACATTCAGATGCGCGGACACTATTCATGTTTAACGCAACGGCAAAAATCGCCAAAAAAGATATTTTGTTTTTCATGCCTTTAATTTTATCACAAAAAAGGTGTGTTTTAAATAAAAATTTTATTGTTGTGTTGTTTGTTTTATATTTTTATAATGAGAATGTTTTCTTAATCTATAGGAAAGGATCTATTATGAAAAAAATTTCTGTTATCTCTGTATTGGCTGCATTGGTTTTACCTGCTTTTGCAAACGAAACTGTTGTACCTGTTGAAGAAAAAGTTGTTTCTGAAATAGCCGCGGTTGAACAAAGTGAAAAAACTATTTCACAACAAAACGAATCGGCTGTTGTTGACCAAGTGGCACAACAATACGAAGAACCAAAATTTGAAAAACAAGAAAAAGCTTCTAATCCAAAAACACGTTTTCCACGTGGAATGCAATTGGGACTTGGTGTTTCACCAACATCTGGTTTGAATGCTTTTATTGGATATAATAATAAGAATTTTGATTCTTTCTGGGCAAAGCGATTCGGTGTACGTTTTGATTTCGCAACATATTCACCAATTAAAAACAAATTAAATTCCAGAATTAATTCTTATATCGGTGATGAAGGTGTTGAAATAGAAGACACTCTTAAATTGGATAATGTTTACATAAATGCTAAACATGTTGGGGCTATGGTTGATTTTTACCCGTTCGGTAATACTTGGTTCTTGGGTGGATGGCGTGTTTCTGGTGGGTATATGTCTGGAAACTTGGATGTTAATGCAGATATTCATGGAACCAAAGAATTAGGTCGTATCGAATTTGAATTGGGTGACAGAAAGTATTCGTACAGTGGTGATGAAATGCATGGCAAGGCTATCTTGAATTGGAAATACAGTGGCCCATACGTCGGTACTGGTTTTGATTTAGGTTTGTTCTGGGGAATTAAGATTTATATGGATGCTGGTGTTGTTTTTGCTGATAATCATGCAAAAATCGATTTGAATGTTCCACTTGATGGATTGCAAGATATAACAAATGATGTTCCGCAGAATGTTGTTGATTTTGAAGATTTAAAGACACAATTTGAACAAGCAAAAACAAAAGAATTAAGCGACGCACAAAAAGAATTGGACAAAGTAGATTATTATCCACTGGTCAAACTTGGATTTATGTATCGCTTTTAAAAAAAAGACCGCCCTTTGGGGCGGTTTTTTTTGTGCATTATGGCGATTCGTTTGTCGAATCGGGATGGTACGAATCGATTTTTTAAGGTTTTTGTTGATGTTTTGGTCATCTTTAAAGAAATATTAGAAAAAATATCAATGGGATAAAATGCCGGATTTCTGCGGTTTTTGAAAAAAATAGGATTTTTTGAAAATTATTTTTGAAAAATTACTTGACTTTTCAGAAGTTCAAACACATAATAACCGGGCTTTCAAGTTGGCCCTCTGCAAATTAGGAAATGTCAACCCCTGAAATTTCGCGATTGAATCGCAACATTGTTAATAGAAGCAGCTCATCAAAGTGATTTTTGATGTAATTCAAAAATCTGTTCAAGAAGAGATATGCAGACAGTTGAATTTGGAATTATCCAAACTTTGACTAAGTCAAATGTGCATATCCTAGACAGGTAGTAGGTTAATATAACCTCGTTAAAAACTTGTCTTGCGAATATATAATATGTAAAGACGAACTGATTTATGTCAGCTTTGTTAAATGCACAGGACTTAAATTACAAGTTTTTTTTAGAACTTGAGAGTTTGATCCTGGCTCAGAACGAACGCTGGCGGCAGGTCTTAGGCATGCAAGTCGAACGGATGACAAGAGAGCTTGCTCTCTTGAAGTCAGTGGCGCACGAGTGAGTAACGCGTGGGAAACTGCCCTTCACTGGGGAATAACGTTTGGAAACGAACGCTAATACCGCATACGCCCGCAAGGGGAAAGATTTATCGGTGATGGATGTG
>Ga0310690_10001615_pt1 | contig 39487 bp, 42 predicted proteins | sample AusTroGonzalo_MG_2_FD_207661 | JGI IMG/M metagenome (GOLD analysis project Ga0310690, IMG submission 207661) | Bovine rumen microbial communities from tropical cattle in Woodstock, Queensland, Australia - Gonzalo_04 (v2) (version 2) | ecosystem: Host-associated > Mammals > Digestive system >... | reverse complement strand
ATACGAAGATATGTTCATTGTGAGTGCGTTAGGAAAGGGATTGTGCGTACGCTATGACCAATGTATATTCAAACGGAAACAGGTGTTATTTCTGCACTATTTGGTTGTCGAGAATCTACCCGTACAAGGAAAGAGCAGTAGCCCCGCTTTTACTGGGCCAACCGATTTTGGACAATTGACTAATTTACAAATACTTTTGTCCTCAAACAAAATGAATATCATTTTAAAATTAGCACAAAAGGGAGAAATTTGCCCTACGTCAATTTCCTGACGGAAATTGCGCCCGGGCCCGCCCTCGCGGTTTTTGCCTTTCGGGCTACGCCCTCAAACAAAAACATCGCTGCGGGCTTCAAATCCCGACGCGACAGGAAGCAGTTCCTGTCGCTCCACTCTTCAAAAAATTAGCCCCCATCTTTGGGGGCTAAATTTTTCGGAGAGGGAGGGATTTGAACCCTCGAAACCTTGCGGTTTACAGGTTTTCGAGACCTGCTGTTTCAACCACTCACACACCTCTCCAAAAGGTTCCTGTCTACAGCGAATTGCCTGTCACATAAACTCATCACTTCTATTATACTAAACTTTTACGGTACGCGGAAAATCACTTTGCGTAAGAAAATTAGTTTCCGGCGTTTTCATTCGGTGTGTCGATTTCATCTTGCACAGGGGAAATTTCTATTTTTTTGAGGAAGGAAAACACCGCTGCTTTGAACCACTCCGGGTCGTTGTGCGAACCCGTATTGGAAATAAAATTTTCCGTTCCGAGCGGCGCATGTGCGGCTACTACGTTAGAAAGCGTACTCGGCACTACCGTATCGGCGCGGGAGGAACCGATTAAAACGGGTACGCGCACTTCTTGGATAAGGGACACGCTATCAAAATCTTTATCCCACAAGAACGGTTTTAACAGTACCGATACTACCGGCATCAACGGGCCGTCCTGGTACTTGTGTGCCAATTTCATATATACCAAGTCGGTGGTATTGGTAAAAGGACTTTGTAAAATGATTCCGCGGAAATGATAATCTTCTTTGTTGACAGCCGTATAAAGTGCGGGAGTTGCCCCGAGCGAAATGCCCCACAAAATAATTTGGTTGGGCGAAACGAGTTTTTTGGAAATCAAAAAATCTGCCGCGCTTAATCCGTCCTCAAACATATTTTTTTCGGATGTTACACCCTCCGACTTGCCGTATCCGCGGTAATCAAACAATAAAACGCCGTATCCTGCGTTTAAGTAAGGGGTCATATAATTTTGGAACGTATAGATATTTTCGTTATTTCCGTGAAATACTAAAAACGTCGGTTTGCCTTCTTTGGCGGGCGCGTAAAGCGCATTGAGAAGTACGCCTTCTTCTTGCGACGGAAAATTTATTTCCGTCAGGGCCGGCTGAAAAGAAAAAATCTGTTGCGGTGCGCCGAATACAAAAAAATCAGCCGCCTTGTCCAAAAAGACCGCCCAGGCCGCGAATAAGAGAAGAAGTAATAGTAACGGAATATGTTTTTTCATTTCTATATTATTTTAGCAAAACTGAACGCAAGTGTAATATTTTTTAGTGTGCCGTTTATCTGTTTTTCACAATACAAAATTAGTATAATAGACCTATGAAAAAATTTTTTTCCGCATACCGATTTTTGCCCGCGGCTGACCGCACGTGGCTGGAATTGCGCCTTTTTATTATGGGCGTAACGTTCCTTTTAGCGGGATGTGTTTGCTTTGTAGCGGCGAATTGGGCAAATATGGGCGTTGCGTTAAAAATTTCGCTGCCGCTTGTTATGCTCGTGTTATGCGGCGCGGGCGTGTATTACAAAAATACGGATACGCTCGCTGGACAGGGTTGTATGTTCGGGGCGGCGGTGGCAATCGGACTTTTCTGGGCGGTGTTCGGTCAATTATATCCCTGCGGTGCGTTTTTGTATGAAATGCTCGGTTGGTGGGCACTTCTTTTAATTCCGCTTTGCGTGTTGGCAAACAATAAATGGTTGTGGCTGTTTTTCTTGTATGTGGCGTGTGCATATTTGAAAAGCAGGGAGTTGTTTGAAAGTTTGACCGCGTTAAGCCACGTGATGGAACTTGCTCTTGTGGCATGGGCGATTGCGTATTACAAAAAAACGTCGCTCGGGTTCCAGCGGTTTATTTGGGTGCCGTTGACAATTTATGTGTGTTGTCAATGTTCGGGCCGCATCCCTTCCTTTTCGTTTGCGCAAGCAAATGACTTGTGGGGTGTTTATTTCGGCATCGGATTGGCATTTTTTACGTTGGAGTGTGTGTGGGCGCATTTTAAGAAGGAAAACACGCTTTTCGGCATGGCCGTTTTTTGTGCGGCGGTGTTGCTCTCCGCGGTTACATGGAAAATGTGGCACGAGAATTTTTTGTCGTGGTTTGTTAATGCGTTTTATTTTATTTCTGCCGGCGCGGCTACTTTCTTCTTTTATCATTTTCATAAAACGGGCGGACAAAAAACAACGGCCGCCAAAGCCGAAACGGGGATGCCTCTTTCGGTGCGGGTACTGCTGTTTTTATGTGCGTTTGTCGGCGCGTTGTCTGCTTGCTCCATGTTGTGGCTGATGCACGTATCAAACTTGGCGGAAGGGATTTTGCTACTAAGTACGGGGTGGTTACTGCTCTATAAAGTGAAGCGGAAACAACAAACCGCCCAATCGTTTTTACATTATTTAGGTTTGGTAATTGCGTTGGCGGGGCAGTGGATGTTGGGTTCGTGGGCGACGGAGTTTTTCGGTTTTAAAAATGACGAGTGGATCTTTTTTGGGGGCTCGGTTCTTTTTTACCTTCTTTTCCCGCATACGCTACTGCGGTTGTTGTGGAGTTCGGTAGGGGCCGTTTCCCTTTTGGCGTTGGTGCGGCATTATGTGGGTATGGAAGTAATGGATTTGATGATTTTACTTGCGTTCGCGGGCGCGGTTGCGCTGATTCACTTTCATAAAAAAAACACGTATCCGTTGGCGTACGGGCTTTTGGTGCTTTGCGTGTGGGTCTTCGGCGCTTATCCCGACCACCTCTTTCGGTGGATGAGTGTATATATGCCCGTTGTGTTCGGAATTTTGCTGATGTACGTCGGGCACAAACGCATGGACCGTTATGCGGAGATTTTCGGCCTGGTAGGGGCTGTTTGCGGAATTTTTCACTTGTATTACGCGCTTGAAATATCGCTTTCGTACAAAGCGCTGACGCTTGTAATCGGCGGACTGTTGTGTCTTGTATTACGGAGGAAGTATGCGCGCTAAATTGTTCTTACTCGTTTCGGTTTTAATCGCCGCGGGGCTCGGCGCGTTTGCCGTTTATACAAATCAGGCAATTCAAAAAGCGCCGCGGTATTATTTTCGTATGCGGCCGGTGGATCCGCGCGCTTTACTGATGGGCGATTATATGCGTCTTTCGTACGAGGTGGCGAACGACGTCTATACCGATACGCTGCGCGTGTATGTGGGGGAAAATAACGTCGTTACGCGCGAAAAAACGGAAGGCGCGGAATTTTTTGATATTCCCGTTAAAGTAAAAAGCGGTGAAAATAACCGTAATTTCATGGTGCTCGCGCATGCGCGGTGGCGGAGTCCTGCGGTGTTGCGCTTACCGTACCGATTTTATTTTGAAGAAGGACAAGGGAAAAAATACAACAAGGCGCAATACGTACAACTTGCGCGCACGCCGGACGGTCGTTTTTTCGTAACCGCGCTGGCGGATGAAAATTTACACACCTTATAGGAGATGTTTTTATGGTACAAGAAAACTGTTCGCATAATTGTAGTACCTGCGGGGAGAATTGTAAGGACCGTTCTTCCGCTCCCGCCAAATTGCCGCTTAACAAACAAAGTACGGTCAAGCACGTTATCGGCGTTGTCAGCGGAAAAGGCGGCGTAGGAAAATCGTTTGTAACGGGGTTACTTGCCAGCGAAATGGCACGGCGCGGGTTTTCCTGCGGGGTGTTGGACGGTGATATTACCGGCCCGTCTATGCCGCAGTTATTCGGTATCCACAAGCGCGCTACCGGCACGCACTTTGGGATTTTTCCCGTCAAAAGCAAAACGGGCGTGGATGTGATGTCTTTAAATCTGTTACTGGAAAACGAAACCGACCCCGTTATCTGGCGCGGTGCCATGATTACCGGCGCGGTACAACAATTTTGGACGGACGTCATTTGGGACGTGGATTATTTGTTTATTGATATGCCGCCCGGAACGGGGGACGTTACGCTTACCGTGTTCCAGTCACTCAAATTGGACGGCATTATTATTGTATCTTCACCGCAACAACTTGTACAGATGATTGTGGGTAAAGCCGTCAAAATGGCACAAAAAATGAACGTGCCGATTTTGGGACTGGTGGAAAATATGGGTTATTTGGAGTGTCCGGACTGCCACAAAAAAATTGAACTCTACGGCCCGTCCAAAGCGGACGAAATGGGGCAGCACTTCGGCATTTCTACCGTCGTGCGCTTACCGTTAAATCCGGCCTCTGCGCGTATGGCAGACGAAGGAAAAATAGAAGATTTAGCCGTTCCGGCGCTTGCTCCGCTGGCGGATAAAGCGGCCGCACTCTAAAAAAGACGTGTCTTTTGGGCTCTTTAAATGTTACAATAAAGAAGTAAGGTTTTTTGTATGTTGAAGTTAGCGGACAGAGCAGTAAACGTGGGGGATTCCCCAACGCTTAAAATAAATGCCAAAGCACGCGCCCTAAAAGCGGCGGGTGAACCGGTGATTCATTTGGGCGGCGGAGAGCCAACCTTCCCCGCACCGCTTTCTGCCGTAAACGCAATTATCCGAAAAGCCGAAAGCCGCAAAATAAAATACTGTGCTTCTTCCGGTACGCCGGCCTTGAAAAAAGCCGTTTTGAACTATACGAAGGAAACATACGCACGGGATTTTGTGGCGGAAAACGTACTCGTTTCGGCGGGTGCGAAACAAGCGCTCTTTAATTTTTTAGTAGCAACTGTGGAAAAAGGCGACGAAGTCGTTTTCCCCGCGCCGTTTTGGGTAAGTTACCCCGAAATGGTAAAATTAGTGGGGGGAACGCCCGTTATTGTGCGGACCAAAGAAGGACTCAAAGTAACGGCGGACGAATTGTTAAATGCCGTTACGCCGCGCACCAAAGCCATTTTGCTCAACAGCCCGTGTAATCCCGCCGGATTTATTTACGACGCGGATTTTGTCAAACGTGTGGTGGAATTTGCCGAAGAAAAACAAATTTTTTTGGTAATGGACGATATTTACCACCGGCTCGTTTTTGACGGAGCCGAAGTGCCAAATCCGTGTGCGTACGCGAAAAGCGCGCAAAATTTGGTGCTTATTAACGGCGTATCCAAACTATACGGATTAACGGGGCTTCGTATCGGTTGGGCCGTCAGCCAAAATACGGATTTGATAAAAGCCATGGGGAAGATACAGGCGCAGAGCACGTCCTGTAACAGCGACCTTGGCGAAGTAGCGGCGGCGGCCGCGTTAAACGGGGACCAGACGTGCGTAAAAGAGTTATGCGCCGTATTGGAGGATAACCGCAATACGCTTTTAAAAGAGTTGTCCGTTTTCCCGCATGTACGGGTGGAAAAACCGCAAGGTACGTTCTACTCGTTTGTAGATTTCAGCCATTATAATGCTTCTTCCGACGCGCTGGCCGCGTATTTATTGGAAAAAGCATTAGTGGCAGTAGTGCCCGGTCAAGCGTTCGGCGCGGAAGGGTACTTGCGCATCAGTTTTTGTGCGGATAAAGATTCCATTACGGAAGGTATCCGCCGCATACGCTGGGCGCTGGATAACACCGCTCCGAGTGAAATAAAAATCGGGGATAAATTAGTAAAGAGGGATTAACCATGAAAACAATAAATGCAACACCGGACTTTTTCAAACCGGCCTACGGCCTTGAAAATGCCCATATCTCTACCACCAAAACAGTTTATTGGAACTTATCTACGCCTGCTTTGTATCAGGAAGCATTAAAACGCGACGAAGCCAACATTGTCTACGGCGGCCCGATCTGCGTCAGCACCGGCAAACACACCGGCCGCAGCCCAAATGACCGCTATTTCGTGGAAACGAAAGACATTGAAGGCAAACTTTTCTATAACAAATCTAACAAAGGTATCAAACCGGAATATTTTGACAAAATCTTTGCCAAAGTACAAAAATACGTAGCCGATAAAGATTTGTTCGTGCGCGATGCTTATGTAGGTTCCAGCGAGGCCTCCCGCCTTAAAGTGCGCGCCATTACCGAATGTGCGTGGACGAACATTTTTGTCAAAAATATGTTCATTGAACCCAAACAGGAAGAATTAAAATCCTTCGTGCCGCAATTTACCTTAATCTGCCTTCCGAAAATGAAAGTAGATCCGGCTACTGACGGTACCGTTTCCGAAACCGCCATTTTAATCAACTTTGAAAAGAAAATTATTTTGGTAATCGGTTCCGAATTCGGCGGCGAAAACAAAAAAGCGTTGTTCACCGTCATGAACTTCCTCTTGCCGCAAAACAACATTATGACGATGCACTGCTCCGCCAACGTCGGCAGCAAGAACGACAGCGCCATTTTCTTCGGTCTTTCCGGCACCGGTAAAACCACCTTGTCCGCCGATATTACCCGCGGGCTCATCGGCGACGATGAACACGGTTGGGATGCCGACGGCGTGTTTAACTTTGAAGGTGGCTGCTACGCAAAAGTAATCCGCTTGAGCCAAGAAGCCGAACCTCAAATTTATTCCACCACCCACCGCTTCGGTACGGTGCTTGAAAACGTGGTGTTTGACCCGCAAACCGGCAAACTCAATTTGGATGATGATTCCTTGACCGAAAATACGCGCGCCTGCTATCCGTTAAACTTCATTGATAACGCGGTAGAATCCAAACGCGCCACCCACCCGAAAAACATCATCTTCTTAACATGTGATGCTTTCGGTGTTATGCCGCCTATTTCCAAACTCTCGCCCGACCAAGCGTTGTACCACTTCATCAGCGGTTACACCGCCAAAGTAGCCGGTACGGAAAAAGGCGTAAAAGAACCGACCAGCACCTTCTCTACCTGCTTCGGCGGTCCGTTTATGCCCTTACACCCGAGCGTTTATGCCGAACTCTTGAAAAAGAAAATCAAAGAGCATAACGTGGATTGTTGGCTCGTCAATACGGGCTGGATCGGCGGTCCCTACGGCGTAGGAAGCCGTATCAGCATCAAATATACGCGCGCGTTGTTAAATGCCGCGTTGGACGGAAAACTCGCCAAAGCCGAATTTATCACCGACCCCGTGTTCGGTTTCCAAATCCCGACCACGTGCGAAGGCGTACCGTCTGAAATTTTGAACCCGATAAACTCTTGGAAGAACAAAGAAGAATATATGGAAAAATATGAATCGTTGGCCAAGTCGTTTATTGAGAACTTCAAAAAATATGAATCCGGCTGCTCGGCAGAAGTATTGGCTGCCGCGCCGAAAGTGAAAGTAGCTGCCTAATCGGCGGGCTGATTTTACAAACGGGGCCTGCCCCCTATACAGACAGGCCCCAAATTTACTACAATAGAAGTATATTAAATTAACAGGAGAATTTTATTATGGCAAAAGCAAATGCAAAATTTATGACACCCTTAACCCCCAGCGCTTCTTTAGCGGCGATCGTCGGTTCTGCCGCCCTTCCCCGCACCGAAGTTGTCAAAAAAATGTGGGACTATATTAAGAAGAACGGTTTACAGGATTCCACCAACAAACGCATGATCAATTCTGATGCGAAATTGTCTGCCATTTTTGAAGGCAAAAAACAAATCAGCATGTTTGAAATGAGCAAGTATTTGTCCAAACATCTTTCTTAATTTAGAGAAGAGAAGAAACTCCCCTGTGCTTTTTGGTTCGGGGGGAGTTCTTTTTTTATATAACAACTTTTTCAGTTATTTAAGTAAACGCGCAGAGAGAGGAAAACAACGCTTTTCCTCTCTCTGTCTTGCTACTGCGAAACAATTTTCCAAAATCTGCCAATATGCGCGTCCTTTTCCCTTGACGTAATTACCACTACACCTATACGGGCAACTAGCCCGCGCAACTTGAGACGGTTTTGAAAAATCATCTTGTCTTGTACAATATCGCGAAGCAGGGAACGGCTGGTTGATGAGACAGGTTAGTTTTGCGGGTCGTCAAATTTCATCTTCCACGCACATATAAAACCGACGGCTACCGCAACGGCATATCCCGCTAGATAAAATAATATGCTGTGAAAATCGGAAAGGACAAACAATAAAACTAGCCCCGAAACGCCGAACGGAACCGCGGACGTTACATGGAAAAACGCAATCACCGCGCCGCCCGCCGCACCACCGATACAGGCCGCTACAAACGGCTTAAATAACGGCAACGTAACGCCGTAAATAAGTGGCTCGCCTATTCCCATCAGTCCAACGGGTAACGCGTTTTTAATAACGGATTTTAATTGCGTATTGTGTGTTTTGAAAAGTACGGCCAAACTCGCACCCACTTGTCCGGCTCCCGCCATACACAAAATCGGAAACAGCGGGTTAGCGCCCAACGAGTCCACTAATTGTTGGTGAATCGGAATTAAACTTTGGTGTACGCCGAGCATTACAATCGGCAGGAAGAATCCGCCGAGTGCTGCCCCGGCGAGCAAACTGCCGTAATGTAAACTGAATTGTACAAAACGGGTAAGTCCTTCGGAAAGCAGTGCGCAAAGCGGTTGGATTACAATAAGAGCCGCGAAACTTGTCAGTAACAGCGTCAGTACAGGTGTTAAAAACATTTCCCAATTATCTTTGATATGTTTTTTCAAAAATACTTCCAGTCGGGACGCGGCAAAGCATACTACCAGTATGGCAATAATGCCTCCTTTTCCCGGAATAAAATTGAGTGCGCCCCAATGGATGTTCGCAAGTGTCGGCATGTTGAGCACGCCTGCCAACGCAATCCCCAGTGCCGGCGTACCGCCAAATTCTTTATTGGCATTATAACCGACGGCCGCCATCAGATAAAAGAAAATTCCGTTGCCTACAACAAGCAAAAACGACGTCAAAAAGGAAATGGGCGCACCGACGGATTTATCCAAAATGTTGGCAATCCCCAAGATAAGCCCGCAGCCGATATAGGCGGGGATTAACGGCATGAAAATATTGCCGATACGCGCACACGCACGACTCAAACTGCTGGAATATTTTTTGCGCGCAATCACACGATTGGTTTGTGTGTCGCCGATACCCGTTTTGATAGCGGTGCCGTAAACGCCTTTCGTGGCAAGTTGCTCAAAGGGGTATTGCTCGCGGAAGTAGGCGGCTAATTTGCCCGCAGTGGCGGGGCCGACGATTAACTGATGTTGCGAGGCGGAAAAAAAGTAGCCGGCCACGTCCGGTATTTTGCGCAATTTTTCCGCGGACACAAGGGATTCGTCGTGTACGGTAAAGCGTAGGCGCGTCATACAGTTGCCCAACGTGGAAATATTGGTTGCTCCGCCGGCGGCGGATACGATATCGTCATAAAGTTGCTGTAAATTAGCCGGCATAAGAAACTCCTTACTACTTTCATTGTACCACTTTCACAGTAATAATGAAAATGAGGAGGTACACTCCCTAAAATTTTATTCTTCTTACGAAATAGTGTACAATATAAAAAAGGGGTATAATTATGGCCCGCACAAATCAGTTACAACAATTTTTCCAAAAAGTAAAAAATGCTCTTTCCCCGACGGCGCATAAAGCGGCTGACCGTTGGAATAAACTTATTGATTTTAAGGGGCGCAAAAAAGCCCTTTACGAACAATGGAACACAGCCGCCGAACAGGGCAGCCGCGAGGCCGCTTACAAACTGTTAATGCTCTATTTTGACGAGGGGGAAGAATATTATCCGCTTGCGTATAAATGGACGGAACATCTGGCGCAAGAAGGTAGCGACAGCGGTGTTTTGTTACAGTTAGCGCAAATGTACGAAAAAGGCCACGGTACCCCGGCGGACAAAGCAAAAGCACTTATGTGGTACGAGCGGTGCCTTTCTTTACATATCTATCAAGGAAAAAATTCTTCTCTGTCGGTGGATTCTTCTAACTTCGTACAAGAACGTATCCAAGAACTGCGTTTGGAATTAAAAAAATAACCCTTTTTTCCGCTTGGAGAAAATAAAATAGTAAGTTACAATAAAATATCTTGCTGGTAAATATTTTTTTATTTTTTGAAGGAGAAAGTATGCGTAAATGGTTACTTCCCGTTCTTTTGTTTGGCGGTGTACTGCCGCTTCAGGCACAGATTCAACGTACCTACCAATATGGCGTGGTGCCGACGGAAAATATCACCACGTTGGAAGCCAACCCGACGCTCACCGTCATAGATGACAGCGTGGGAATTTCCGTCAGTCAACTCACGTTGAAAACATATCGTGTTGTTGACGAGTCATATAATTGGGGCGTAGAAGTGCCACTGAGCCGTTATGAATCGCCGGCAAAATCTGTCAGCGGTTTGGGCGATGCGTTAATCGGTGGGACGTGGGTCCATCCGGAACGTACCGCCGGCGGGTTTGGATACGGGGCGAAAATGGAAGTTTTCCTTCCGACGGCAACCGACCGTCTGTTGGGGACGGGCACACTTCAGGCCAGTCCGTCGGTTTTCGGCTTGTGGGCCATGACGGAGAATTTTTTTATGGCAGTGGGGTACAAGCATTATGTGTCCCTTCTCAAAGACCACGCACGCGACAGTATTGATATGGGGCGTATTCGTTTCAATGCGGCATACACGTCGGAAGATCGTTGGTGGGTGCTGACGAATATTTATTACTATATGGACTACAAAAACGGCGGACGGCAAGAGTTGGAGCCGGAGTTGGAAGCCGGTACGCTTATCAATGAAGGAACGGCCGTTTATATGAAAGCAAGTACGCATGCTGCGGGAAATTGGCACTCAAAAGATTGGAGCGCGGGGGTTGGTTTTAAAGTATTATATTTATGAGGAAATTTTATTTTTTACGACGATAAATGCTGAAATCTGGCGAAAAAATAGACAGAAAAAACAAAATTTTGCTTGCAAAATGTAAAAAAAAAATATTAAATGAAAGGGAGTGTCTTAAATTTTACAAGGAGACTCCTATGAAAAAACTGATTGTTATCATTATTGTTGCCGTATTTAGTAGTTTGTCGTTTGGTGCACAGTCAGGTTTGTTCGAAGATAATGTTTCCCGTGCCATTGCAGAGGGATCAGAGTCGTTTGACCAAGCACCGCTTAAGTATTATCAAGAAAAAATCGCTTCTATTACGAAACCTTCTTATGAAGCGCTCCGGCCGTTGTTTGAACGGTTGACCGTTTATAACGCGGACTTTGCCACCGATACACAAAAGGGTAGTTGGGGCAAATTAGCCGTCGCATTGGCAAAACCCGTCAAAACCGGTTGGAATAATTCCATCGGTATGGTGGAGATTTTTGACAATTATTTTCCCAAAGAAAATAAAGACGATGGTATCGCCTTGTTGGAATACAATGTAAAGGCCAATCTGATTTCTCAATCGCAGCGGGAATTTATTGTTGCGTTTGAGGGGGCAGATGACGAATACGTCAGCTATTTTAAGGAACAATACGACGATTTCTTAAATAAGTTGGAAACCGCCACGGCGTATCAGCCGAAAGGTATTGTGGAAGCGTTTGGTCCGCTGGCTGAGGCATATAAGAAGTTGGAGCAAGATTCTGCGGGGGCGGCCCTTATGACCCGTAATGCGGCTTTTATCCAACCGTTCCCTGCCGGTTGGGGACGGACCACAACCGTTAAAGAGTTGGGCGGTAAATTGGGCGCACGCTACGGCCAAATATACAGCCCGTCAGAGTTACAAAGTCTTTATAACGTATCCATAGATACGGCTATGACGTTCTATCAGTTTGTACAGACCTATATCATTGGTTATAATTAGTATTGTTTTTGTTGATGAAATGGTCCCCTTGCCATATTTGCCGGCAGGGGGATTTTTTTAAAAAACAATATGAAATTTGTATAATAAAAAACAAGTCCATATTTTACAAAAGGATACACTATGAAAAAATTACTGACGGCTGTTTTGTTGATTGTTACTCCGTTTGTTTTGTCCGCCGAAACGGTTTCGCCGCAAGAAGTAAGCACCGCTAAATCGCTGACGGTGGACACCGCCAGCAATATGTGGAGTGAACCGCGCCCCGTAACGGCGCCCGGTCTTTCCAATGCGTACCAACTTTCGCCGCTTTTGTACCGTGGCGCGCAACCTTCCAAAAAAGGATACCGTTCTCTCGCCGAGCGCGGCGTAAAGGCCGTTATCAGTTTCCGCACGAAGAAACCGAACACGAAATATTTGAACGAGTTGGGGCTTGTTTCGTATCATATCCCGATTAACACGTTTAAGTTTAACAACGAGCATGCGCGTGCGTTTTTGAAAATTTTAGCGGAACAACCAGGGCCTATTTATATTCATTGCTATCACGGTTCGGACCGTACCGGCACAATGACGGCGCTTTACCGCATTGTATATGAAAAATGGCCGCGCGAAAAGGCATTGGCGGAAATGAAAGATAAAAAATTCGGCTTTCACGGGATGTTTTCCAACTTGGTGGAGTATATCCGCACGGTGAAGGTGGAAGATATTGTACCGTCGAAGAAAGATGTTGCCGAAACGGGTGAATAAACGGCTTTTTCAGTTGTTTGGGTAAGCAATCACGCGGGCAAATTATCATTTGTCCGCGTTTGCCTGTTTCTGTGATACAATTTCTCAAAACTTGCTTATAGAGCGCCTAGCAAGGCGGAAAGCTCTTGCGCTGATATTTCAAGCCAACTGTTTGTGTTCAGCAGGATAAGGTTGTCGGAAATGGGCTGGTAAATACGCAATAACTTTCCCGGTACTTGCGCTTGGTGTTGGCGGATTTTTTCTACCGCGGTGGGATGTAATTCCAGCATCAAATACTCATCTCCATTGCGGGAAGGTTGAATCCCTACGTTTATAATATCCTTTCGCAGTATTTCAACGAAAGGGTTTTCTTTGCCCCATAAGGCAGCCATATTGACGTCGTAAATCGTCAGAACATCTTTGTTGATGGACAGCATTTTGGGCATTTGTTTCCGTAGCAGTATGCGCCCGACGGCTACACCGCAAGCGAGGCAGATGAGAAAAATGGTAAGTCCGAAAATACATTGGGGTATGTTTCCCTTTGCGGAAATCATAAGCCCCGCACCGAATACCGCCAGAAAAATGTTTATCAGAAAGCAAAACAAAAATGATTTCCGCTTGATGGTCAAATTAATCGTTATCCCGCTTTTTAAGTCGTTTTGATAAGTCGTAATATCCATACCACATTGTACCATTTTATAGGTCTTTTGGACCCTTTAAATTGGGCATTTTGGCCTATTGTGTTTTCGCTTCTTTTTCTATACAATAATAGTACGGAGGGTCGTGTATGAAAAAATTGGTGTGGCTGTTCGGCGTGTTATTTGTGATGGGAACTACTGCCGCCTACGCAGAAACGGGCGACGAGTATGTCGTATTTGATTTGGTAAAGGGAAAGAAAAAGAAAGTAACCGTGGCGGAGCCGTCCCGTGATCCGCATGCTCCGCAAGATGCGGTTGTGTGCTCGGTGGTAAATGAGGATGATCGCGAAAATATTACCGGAACGGCCGAAGATTGGGCAAAACCTGTGGTCGTTTTGGAAATGAATACCTCTCGGGGCGGGGGGTTGTGTTCCGGTGCGATGATCGGGCCGAACTTGGTATTGACCGCCGCCCATTGTTTAACCGAAAAAGGAAGATTTGTCCGCAGTGTACGTGTGTTCGCAACGGGGTTGCCGCGCACGGAGGAGCCGGAATCTCCGAACACGAATCCCAGCAATCCGGGGAAAAATAACAATAACGACGATTTGATTATTCGTATCATCAGCCAAAAGAAAGGTAAAAAATATCATCGGATAAAAAACGGGACCGATTTAAGCGCCAATGTTCAGTCGGCCGTTTCCGCGGAAAGCCGTGCGGCCGCTAATAACGGCGGTAAAACTTTTCCGTGGGCAAAAGCCACAACGTTATGGGTTCCCAATAATTGGAAAATGTTGGACCGCAATAAACCGCAAGGTACTGTAGATATCATGAGAGAGGAGCAATGGGATTACGGTATTTTAGTGTTGGACAGACCGCTTGGTAATAAAACAGGTTGGCTGGGATTAAACGAAGTGGAAAGCCGCACGCTGGCCAAATCGTCTGTTTTGGTGGTAGGCCGCGGCGGCGATAAGGCCAAGCGGTCGCTGTGGAAATCGGAAGGAAAAGTGGGAGAAATTTGGTCCACATTTTTCTTACACAATGCCGATATGGTCGGCGGGAATAGCGGTGGACCTATCCTCCTAAAAGACGGGGACAGACACGATATTATCGGGCTTTCCAATTTTGACAGTTCCGATCCTTCCGCCTTTAACGGGTATCCCAACGGCGGTTTACGCATCACCAACCGAATTATCCGTGCTGTAAAACAAGCGGGGGAAAGTGTTAATCAATAAATTTTTTACTATTTTGGTAAAGGAGAATTTATGAAAAAATTAGGAATCATATTCGGTCTGCTGGGGTTTGCTTGTGTTACGCTATGGGCGCAAGAACTTCCGGCCGAGAAAGAAAAAACGACCTTTCCGCTTGAATGGCCCGAAAGTTATAAGCCCCCTTTTACAATGCCTGTTACTGAGGAAGTGGCGCGGCAAAAACAAGAGGAAAAGCTTGAAAAAGAAATTGCTTTTGAAAGAAACCGATTGGAACGGCGTGTCAACGCATGTAATTATGCCATAGGAAATCGCGGCAGATATTTTGGAAAATGTGAAACGATAACCAAAAAGAAATTTTCGCTTTATAACCTTCTTCAAGAAAAATTAAAGGTTGCCAACGCTGATTTGGAAACATTTAATAAAGAGGTTGAAATCAGACGTCATTATCGGATTCCGCCTGCTAAAAATAAAACGGAGGTGGAAAAAAATTTTATCAGTTGTTTGGATGCCTGTCATGCATCCAAAGGATTTGATATTAGTCTTCAAGAAGACGAAAACCCTCCCAGTGGCGGTTGTTCAGCGCGTGTGCCGTTAGATCAGGTGTATGCTTCTTTATTGGAATGTATCTATCCGAGATATGCGGTTTCTTCCGACGAAATAGATCATCTTTCTCGCCCGCATGTTTATTTAATTAAACATAAGAGAGAAGCGGAAAGAGAAAATGGGGAATGAAAAAATTACTGATTGTAATGAGTGTATTTGTTTTCTTTAGCGTGTCTGCGTCGGCGGAAACACTTCCCGTATCTGAAAATATACTCAAAAAGTCCGTCGGGGACGAAATTGATCGCCAAAAACAAGCACAAATAGCGCAGATAGAAGCGGATTATAACGCGCAAAAAAATGCGATTCCGCGCACGCGTTCTGCTATTACCAAATTTAAGCAGTATCAGTTGGATATTAACTTTGCACGGGAATTGAAAAGTTTTTATCCCGAATATGCTGCGTATGCCATAAAGGATGTGCGCAATTGCTGCGACGAGACCGATACCTGCCACGCCAACGCGGTAATTCTGAAACACCGCTATGGCGATAAATTGGGCGTAACGTCTTGTAAACAGGAAAAAACGGACGGCGACCAGCTGATGGCCTGCCTGACGTGGCGAATCGCGAAAGATACACAAAAATACAGCGGATGTTTTGCGCCGATTTCTTATTATCAGGAAAAAGTGCTGGCGGAAACGGGCGAAATGCCGGTAATGGAAAGTACGCCCACTTCTACTCCTTCGGCAAACGGAACGGCCGTTCCGGCAACGACTCCCGCGGAAAAGAAAAAAATTGCCCCGTTTCAAAAAATGAAAGAAGGGTGGAAACGCGTTACTGCTACGGTGTTTCGTAAATCATAAATTCCATGTGCGCTAAAAAATCTGAAAAAAATATTGCTTGCTGTGGGTTGGATTGTCATGCGTGTGATGCTTATTTATCCACTATCCGCAATGACGCGGCCTTGCGCGAAAAAACTGCCAAATTATGGAGTGAATTAAACCATGTAACGATTCTTCCCGAAGATATCCGTTGTGAAGGATGCCGTGCGGACGGTGTAAAAACTGTTTTTTGCGAGCAACTCTGCGAAATCCGTCAATGCGTTTTGGCAAAAGATACGGACACGTGCGGAAATTGTGATACATTAGATACTTGTCCGAAAGTAAGCAAGATTCTTTCCACCAATGCGGTCGCCCGCAAAAATTTGAAAAGGATAATACTTCTGTTTTTACTCTTTTAAACGCCCCGCAAACGCGGGGCGTTAATCAATTGTAATCGGAAAATCAGCGCAAATTGCTATATCCTTGCGCTTTGTTTAAGGCGTTTAAAATTTGTTGCTTTTCTTCTACCTCTTCCCGTGAGCCGAAACCTATCCGGGCGGCGTACATATGCGCGGTGTATCCGGTTTTATCTTTAAGGGTCGGATTGGCCCCGGCATCTAACAGTACGTTTACCGCTTCCGTATTTACCTGCCCGCTGCAATACATAAGCGGGGTAATACGGTCTTCGTCTGTCGCGTTGGCCTGAGCACCGGCTTGTAGAAGGTGCGCGACAATGTAGGCGGCTTCATGACGTTTGGATCGGTTGAAGGAATGTCTGTCAAAAAACACCTTTTTACACGCATACATAAGCGGCGTTTTGCCCTGTTTAGTGTGGGCGTTTGCGTCTGCGCCGTTTTGGAGGAGAAATTCTACCGCCCCGCTGTTAATTTCTTCCGCCGCAAACATAAGGGCCGTTTCGCCTTCCAGCGTGCGGGCATTGATGTTGGCCCCTTTTTGTAAGAGTAACTCCGCTGATGCCTTGCTTCCGTCTCTTACCGCGCGCATAAAGGCCGTTCTGCCTTTGTAGTCGGAATCGTTGACTTGTGCGCCCTTTTGGAGAAGCAACTCTACTGCTTTGTCGTTCCCGTTTCGGGCCGCGTAGATAAGCGCCGTTTGCCCTTGGGCGTCAAGGGCGTGAATATCCGCGCCGGCGTCCAACAATAACGGGAGTGCGTACGATTTCGTCGCCAAAAATAAAAGAGGGGTGCCTTCGGAATCTTTTTGGTTCGGATCTGCGCCTTTCTTTAGATATTCCTTTATATGGGCCTGATTTGTTTTACTCGGCAGAAAGGCCGCATCCAACAACGCGCTCTCTAAGGACGGTTTTTGTCTAAAATGCTCGTTGGAAATTTTTTCCAGCATCGCACGGTTGGCCGTGCGCAGGAACAAATACGCAAACAGCCAGAGCATCGGCAACAGGAGTATCATGAAGTACATAATCTTCGGCGATTTGGTAGGGGGAAATTCCGGGGTCGGCATAACGTCTTTTGTTACCACAAAGCAGTCGCTTACTTTATCGTGTAAGCATTGTTCGTTTTTGGTCCATAAACACATGAAAAACCCGATACCGAGGAGCAGTGCCGAATAGATTTTGGAAATGGTCCTCCCGAGCGAACGCACGAAGGAAATTTTGTGTCCGTGGATATCTACTACTTTAATGCCCAGTATCTTTTTGCCCAGCGTGGCCTGTAAAGGCGACGCTTCCAAACAACACGAATAGACTAGCCACCATAAAAAATCAATACTAAACGAAATATCAAAGGGGTGTAGGGAAAAATTTAGATGAAGCGGCAACAAACCTATCACCCAGATAATTACCAAATCTATAATACTCGCAACAACACGTTTCCAAAATCCGGCATACATAGCAAAATTTCTCCCTATTAAATTGTTATTCCTCAAACGTGCCCAGGCGGTAGCAGCCTACGGGGATATCGTCGTCGTCCCGTGCTAGACTATCCCAGCCGTACAAAACGCGCGGAGCCACATGGCTTTGCCAATCGTTGGGATATTTTTTCTTCATAGTGTGGATGGTCCACGCGTCAATGCCGTTAATCAGTCCGTCTATATCGTCTTCGCTGAGATAATCATCTCCGTTCATAAGAGCATAGTCATCATGCTGACGGGAGCGGTACGTTTCGGAAGCGTTCTTTTTCATGTACGTGTCTGCCAATCCGAGCGTATGGCCGATTTCGTGCATCAGAACGTTCATCTTGTTGGGTAGTGGCGTCATAATCACCATATATTTTTGGGCTATCGACCTCATACAACCCTTCGCATCTTCACCACAGCTTTCTCGTAATTTTTCCTCAGGTTGAAAAAAGATGACTACGTCTTTTGGAATGTCAGGACCTATTTCAACAAATTCTACTGTGACGCCTTTTTTTAAGATGGGAAGTACGTCGGCAAATTCTTCTTGCCGGTTTTGCTCGTGTTCAATGATAAAGGTTCCCATAAGAAACCACTTTTTATACGCGTTTGTAACGGCAGACTGAAGTGAACGCTCAAGTTGCTCATACCACGCCTGAAATTCCTGTTCCGACAGTTCGTTGTCCTGCTGGAAAAAAATGACAAGGGCTATCCGTATAGGTTTTCCCTCCAATATACGCGGTAAAAGGGTAACATCTTTTATCTGATATTCATACGGTTCGTTTGTTTCTTCGGCAATACGTGCTCTGACTGATTTTTCCATTTCCGCCCATGGGTCCATCGCGCGGGCGAAAGGGGCGCAACATAAACAGATAAAAAGCGTTAAGAAAATACGTTTCATTTTTCTTCCTTTTTGGAAAAGTTCTCCTTTATAGTATAGGCGTTTGAAACGGTGTTGTCAAATAAAAAGCCGTTGTAAATAAAGAGAAAATCTAATTTAATTGCGGCTGTGCCTCATTTTATTATAAAATACCCTTTATTTACCCCTCGCGCATAACAGGAGAAAAAATGAAAAAATCACTCGTAGTCTATTTTAGTGCCAGCGGTATTACCGCCGACCTCGCGCACCGGTTGTCATCTTGTATAGAGGCAGATACCTATGAAATCCGCCCGCAAATACCCTATACAAAGGCCGATTTGAACTGGCTGGATAAAAACAGCCGCAGTTCGTTGGAAATGGAAGATTTATCTTCCCGTCCGGCAATTGTATTGCCCGTACCGGACGTACAACAGTACGACGTTGTGTTCGTGGGTTTTCCGGTTTGGTGGTATCGGGAGCCGAGCATTATTGATACGTTTATGGAAGCATGTAAGTGGAGCGGGCAGACGGTGGTTCCTTTTGCTACTTCCGGCACAAGCAGTATCGGCAATTCCGGTAAAAATTTACAGCGTTTAGCCCCGTCCACCACAGTCAAAGACGGCAAACGGCTAGATGCGGATACGTCCGAAGAGACCCTTGCCGCGTGGGCCAAAACCTATTTGTAAAAATCCGCGAATAAATTAGTAAACCAAGGAGAAGAAAACATGAACGCAGTTGCTAGCATATTAGATAGTGTAAATTCAGCCGAAGACGTAAAAAAATTAAACGCGCAAGAACTCAATTTGCTTGCACAAGAAATACGCGAACACCTCATCAAAAAAGTAAACGCTACCGGCGGGCATTTCGGGTCGAACTTGGGGATTGTGGAAGCCACGATTGCGCTTCACTATGTGTTTAATTCTCCTGTTGATAAAATCGTTTTTGACGTTTCCCACCAATGTTACGCGCACAAAATGCTGACGGGCCGAAAGACCGGTTTTACCGCCCCCGCACACTACGGGGATTATACGGGTTATACGTCCCCCAAAGAAAGCGTACACGATTCTTTTAAAGTAGGCCATACGTCCACGTCCGTCAGTTTGGCCACAGGCCTTGCCAAAGGGCGCGATTTGCTCGGCAAAAAAGGAAACGTGATTGCGGTAATCGGGGACGGCTCGCTGACCGGTGGGGAAGCGTTAGAGGGTCTGAACAATGCCGCCGTTTTGAACAGCAACCTGATTATTCTGCTTAACGACAACGATATGTCTATCGCGGAGAACCAAGGCGGTATCTGTAACATGCTGACCGAACTGCGGGAAAATAACGGCAAGGTAAAAAACAATTTCTTTGAAGCACTCGGCTTTGAATATATGTATTTGGACGAGGGAAACAATATCCAAAAACTGATTGAAACGTTTGAAAAAGTGAAAGATACCGACCATCCCGTCGTGGTCCATATCCACACTCAAAAAGGAAAAGGGTTTAAGCCCGCGGAAATACATAAGGAATTTTTCCATTTTATTTTGCCCGATACGCTTTCTCACTTAAGCGACGTACCCGTACCGACGGAAGATTATAATTCTATCACCAAAGCGTATTTGGAAGAAAAGATAGCGGAAGGGATGTCCATTGTCGCTATTTCGGCGGCAACACCCGCAGTGTTCGGCTTTGACAGCGCGTTTCGCACCAAGTTGGGCTCACATTACATAGACGTAGGTATTGCCGAAGAACACGCAATCGGGCTTTCTTCCGGGATTGCCAAAGCCGGTGGGCGGCCGATTTTCTGCGTGATGAGTTCCTTTGTCCAGCGGACGTACGACCAATTATCACAGGATTTGGCGTTAAACAATAATCCGGCCACACTGCTGGTGTATTGGGGCGGAATTTCTCCGGCGGATGATACGCACCTGGGCACGTTTGATATTCCGCTGATTTGTAACATCCCCAATATGGTCTATTTGGCGCCGACGTGTAAAGAAGAATATATCCAAATGCTCAAATGGTCCACGCACCAAAACGATCACTCCGTAGCAATCCGCGTGCCGGGGAATTTTGTATCCTGCGGCAAAGAGGACACGACCGATTATTCCGTGCTTAATAAGTTTAGCGTAGCGGAAAAAGGCAGTAAAGTAGCCCTCGTGGGTGCGGGAACGTTTTTTTGGAAGGCGCGGGAAGTTAAAGCGTTTTTAAAGGAAAAACTGGGTATAGATGCCACGCTTATCAATCCGCGTTTCCTGACGGGGGTGGATACGGAATTGTTGGAAGGGCTGAAACAAGACCACCAAATTGTCATCACGCTAGAAGACGGCGAAATAAACGGCGGATTCGGCGAAAAGATAACCCGTTTCTACGGCAACAGCAATATGAAAGTGCTGAACTATGGCTCACACAAGGAATTTACGGACAAAGTGCCCTTGGCGGAACTGTACAAAAGATACCGCCTGACACCGGAGTTAATTGCCGAAGATATTGTAAAAGCGGGCGTGAAGTAATTTAGACCCACTCGCACTTAATCAGGCACAAATCTTCCTGCGTTTGGGCGTTTACAAGCGCATGGACGGACGTGTTTTCGTCGGGCGTTTGTACGCGGCTGACGAGCGTTTCGCCATATTTAATTTCTTTTTTGAACACAATATCCACGTTTTTCAGTTTTTTATCGTGTTTCCACGCGTACGGAAGCGGTTCAATCGCCCAGACGATATAATTGCCGTTATTGGCGTGCATATTGACGTCAATATCGTTGTAGCGCACCCGAAAAGTTTGTTCGTAGTCGGTTTTTGTCAGCGGGGGGATTTTGCTAAACTTTAAATCCGTCTCGTTCGGCGAGAATTTAGGCATATTTTCATTGGGGCCGAACACTTTTTCCACATGGGCAATTTCCAACGTTTCGCTGTGGACCAGCGCCCACACGCTGGACGCCCGCCCGCATGGTTTTCCGTCCGCGTACATTTCAAAATTGCGGTACGCAAACAAGCGGTTATAGCCGCGCGGCTCGGTTTTAATTGTCAGCGGTTTGCCGTGGACGGGATAATCGGTAAATTCAATACGGTATTTTAAAAGAACCCACATCAATTTTTGCGGGTAGATGGTAGAATAGCCAAAGCCCAGCCGCTCGGCGCTTTCCGCGGCCAAGTCCTGAAAAAAGTTGAGCAACGCAAACGGTTTTACGTGGTTGTTACAATCGCTGTCCGAATAGCGGATATGGAGTGTTTCCTGTAAGGTTAAATCTTTCATAAAGTCCTCTTTTTGTATAGTATAGCAAAAATGGCGGGTCTGCGAACCCTGCGGGGCGCGGTTCAGGATGACGACGAGAAAGGAAACGGCGAGGGACAGAGATGACAAAAAACAACATAACGGCACCGGTAGCGGCAAGCGTAAAACAAAAGAACGGAAAATAAAAATAGGTCCTTTGGCGCTGCGCGTATAGGCCCTTTTTGTGCGATTGTGTAGGTCCTATGGCCCTTGTGACGGAACGGGTAAAGTTTTATCCTATAAGGGTAAGATGTTTATTTTATACAGGGAGCGAACTATGAACAAAAAGATGTTAATCGGCCTGCTCGGTGTATTGTTATTGCCGGTATTGGCCGTTGCACAGGAAGGTCCGATCTATGAACAAATGAAAGCCAATGTGACGCAAGAAGTAACAAACAATATCTTCAATTCAACAACGTATTGGGATGAATTGGCAAACAAAAATCAGCAAATGACACAGTGGTTTATGCGGAAACTGTACGAACAAACAGGGGATCATCATATTCACAACATGAAATACTATCCGCAAGGGGTGGAAGTAACCGTTAAAAGCAAATCGTATTACTTTTTGGATTACAACGAAAATTTTTCGCAAGCGGTGGTGGTGTATCTCTCACCGGCAGAAAACCGAATCAGTGTGAGTAACGTAGAAGGGGAGATCCTCTTTTTGTTCCAAAGAGCCGATTGGACAAGAGACTATCTGGTCACACTCAATTTCCCGTGTGAATCCGGCAAAAAAGAAGAAGTTTATGCGTTTGGGAATAGAGAAATCTAAGGAGACTATTTTATGAGAAAGATATTAGTTGCGTTAGCAGGTATTTGTTTATTATTGCCGATTGCCTCGTTTGCCCAACAGAAAGCGTCGCAAGAACCCGAAAAATTGACATTGGAATCGGTTTTGGGGCCGGAACTCGCCCCGCATTTTGTCGGGAAAATTGCGTATGAAGATTTGGCCTATACGCGGGTATTCCCCTACGGGTTAAAAGTGAAATATTACGAAGAAGAGATCAACTTTAAAAGCTCTCCTCACCCATGGTTGTTTTATATCAACCGGACCTATACGGATACAATGGTGGTTGTGTTAAATGCGAACAAGTGGGACAGCGATGAGCGGAAGTTCCGTATTTTTGACGCACAAGGCAAATCGGTTCTGAACCGTAATCGTTGTGCTTATGAAAGTAAGTTGACTTTATCTTACCGTAAAAACCAAGATGACGTCGAAGAAACGGAAGAAACATACAAAATGGAACGGGACGATTGTTAGGACCGTTGATAAGGAAAATTTACAAAGGAGAAAGATATGAACAAAAAAATGATAATCGGCCTGCTCGGTGTGGTGTTACTACCGGTATTGGCCGCCGCCCAACAGGGTGCTTTTGATATTTCATACAAGGGGCCTTCTTATAATCAAATTAAAGCGGTTATTGAGATAAATGCGCCCAAGTGGCAAGAACTGTTTAACGGAAATAAGCAGTTGGCTACGCGGTTCCAAGACATTATCGGCGCAAGTAATTTCCAGTATGTGAATTACTATCCGCAAGGGGTGGAAATTGCGGTGGAGGATACCAAAAAACAGCGGGTTGCGCTGGGCGGCGGATACGAACATGTTTACAACAACGTCTATTACAAAGAAAAATTTTCCAAAGGAATGGTAGTATTCCTGAATCCTACGAAAGGGATTATAGAGGCGTATGACGAGGCCGGAAAAGTGCGGTTTGCTTTTGCGTGCCCTAAGTATCAATTCTTTTCCGACAAGGTAACGCTTAAGTGGCAGGATAAAGATTCCCACGAGGAAAAAGAAGTCACTTATACTTTTGAATCGGAAAACGCAAGGGGGAAATAGTTTATGAAAAAGATATTTATTGTATTCGTAAGTATTTTGGTGTTGTTGCCGGCATCCTTATTTGCCCAAGTAAAATTGGACGGGGACGCCCCGAGATTGCCGGAAGAGCCGACGTGGGAGATGCTACATCTGGTAGCCCCTTTTTACCAAAAATTGACGTGGAACGGCGACCCGAAAGATGCCAAAAAAATCGGCAGTGAACTTGCCAAATTGGACCGGCAAGTATCGGAACCTTTGGCGAAAACACTTTCCGAAAAACTGTACGATCGTGAATTCGGGTGTACGCGGGTTTTCCCGTTCGGGTTGACCGTTAAGTTTCACGAAGAATCAATGAACGACAATCATTCGCTCCAAGTGGGGTTAGACCGAACGTTTGATGAGCCGGTAGTGCTTGTATTGGTGCTCGGATGGAATGTTGACTCCTTTAACGATTCTCTGCTTGGTTCCACGATTGAAGTTTATGATACGAAAGGTGATTTGCTTTTTGAACGCGGCACTTGGAACGTTAAGACCGCGATAGAATTATCGTACCGCAAAAACAAAAACGACACCAAGGAAATAAAAGAAAAATACGACCCTGCTGTTGCAACGGATCCGGAGGCCAGATGCGGATATAAAGAAATCGTAGAAGCGTCAGCAGATGCGAACGTGTCGTCCGAACAAGGTAAAACGGCTTTAGAGTATGCCCGCATCAACGGTAACGCGAAGATGGTACAAGCGTTACTTAAGGCGGGTGCGAAGAAATAGAAAAAGTTTTATTCGGTAAAAAACCACACCCTCGGGTGTGGTTTTTTGTTGATAGCAAAACGGCATGGGACTTTTTCTCCACCGTTTTGTGGGCCCGATGGTGTTGGTATTGAAAGTCATTCCGGAAGTTTGCAGTTGGCGTGACTCCGAAGGCGCCCATACCGGTGTGCTGAATTACCCCGGTTACATCAAAATCTATGATAAAAACGGAAATTTGGTTTTTGCGCGCATCTCATGGACGTACGCCACTACGGTAAAATTATATTACCGCAAAAACCAAGATGACACCAAAGAAACGGAAGAAAAAAATATCGTGGAAGAAGATGGCGGTTGTTAATCTTCTGCTGACAAACGCGCACAGAAGGTTGTATAATTATACTGTTGATAAACCGATTTCCCTTTCGCAAAACGAAAGGGAAATCTTTTGACTATGAAACGCAATTTGCTTTTTATCGGGTTAGGGCCGCACGCACAAGCCGTACAGTACCGTTTTTTGGACGGACTGCGCCGGCAGGGTACGCCTTTGCGTATCCGCGCCCTCGTGGAATTGGAGGACCGGCAGGCGGACGTTGAACAGTTTTTACAAGATAAACGCTTACAGCCGGATAACTTAATTTCGCTTCCCGTTGCGGACCGCAATTCGCCGGAGATCCACCCCAAGTTGCTCGCGTTTTTAGAGAAAATCAAACACACCGTGGACGGCGTACTCATTTGTACCGAACCGAAAGCCCATAAAAAATACATCTTGTGGGCGCTTCAAAATAATATTGACGTGTTGGCAGACAAACCGCTGACCGCCCCGCTCGTGAACGAACAAGGTCCCTCCCAAGTAGAACGGGATTTTGCGGACATAGAGGCCGCCCTTTCCGCATCTACGGCGCGCCTATGTCTGATGACAAATAAACGCGTACACGCGGCATATCAGGCCGTCTATCAGCAGTTGCGCGAATTTGTAACCGAGTACAACGTGCCGTTGACGCACGCGGAACTATTGGACGGCGGCGGTATGTGGAATTTTCCCTTGGAGTTTGAAACGCGCGAAAACCACCCCTATAAATACGGCTACGGCATTTTGCTCCATACGGGGTTTCATTATGTGGATTTACTGCTACATTATCAGTCCGTCAATCATTTAATCGGATTTCAAGAGGACGAAATAAAGGTACACGCCTTCGGCGTTACCCCGTTTGATGCGGTTTATCAATTTCCGCAACGCTATTACGAAAAATTGTTCCCCAAAGAGAATTTCGGCGAAGAATTTGCGGCGTTGCCCGTTGAAAAATACAAAACGTACGGCATAACGGATTTGGTTTCTTCCTTACAGTTTCTCAAAGAAGGCCGCGTAGTTACGCAGAGCAGTTTGAGTTTGCTTCAGCATACGCTTTCGGCCCGCGCGTGGCGGCCGCTACCCGACAATCTCTACCTGAAAAACGGACGTTTGACCCAAAATCAGATACATCTTTTTTGCGGACCGCTATTGGATGTGCGCCTGACGTACTGCCAGCCCGATACGCTTGCCAAAGACGAGACGGATACGTATATTTTGGAAGTGCAGCGCAATACCGCCTTGGTGGGCGGCAAAAGTTACGTGCGCGAGGAATTTACCGACCGCACCCCGTTGTTTATCGGGACGCTCGGCTCGCTCAATCTGTCGGCGAAGTTTAACATCTTGGGCAGTTGGGTGACGGATACGTGCGCGGAAACGGATGTGTTGCTTTCCAAACGGACGGCGGGGGTAGTTTCCCGCTTGTTTGAGGAAGTATTTGCCCGCCGCAGTGAGCGCTTCGGCACGAAGTAGCAGTTTCCCCCTGTGGGTAACGGCCTAACGGCCGCCAAAATAATATTATTCCGATTTCCCGCATGATACCTAAACCGATATAGTACAATAATGAGTAAGGAGACCACTTATGATGAATTTTCTACAAGGGATGTACCTGAAAAGTTTTAATTTGTTTGACGGCGTGAAAGACTCGTTTGTCCAAGTTACTATGTTGGGCATTTTTTTCTTATGCGTTTTGTTTATCGCGGGGATTATTTTTTTAGTCGTAAAAATCCTTCAGAAAAAGGAACTTTCTAACGCCATTTATCTCACCGTGCTTGCCGTTGTCTTTTCGTGCTTTTTAATGGTGCCGCTGACGCTTTCTTTCAATAAGTTGATGCAGGTTCAGGTGAAAAAAATGTTGGTAACGGATTTGGATAAAGTACAGGTGGAATTAAAAAATAACCGCTTGGAAAACGAAAAAATTAAATTGGAAAATCAGTTGGAAGAAGAAAAACTGAAGAAAAATATTGAAGGGGAAGAATACCGCAAACAAATAGAGTTGTTAAAGGCAAGCCAAGTTTCCGTTGCGAATTTTCATAATATTTTGGAAGTGGGGCTGCTGGAAATGCCCCTTCATACCAAACAGGTGTGGATGAAAAAAGGCGAATTACAAAAGGCAAGCAGTTTAAACCTTTTTTACGACTATTACCAGGACGAATTTTTGGCGGTAAATACCTACGATATTGATGCGAAATTCGGCATAGACCTCAAAAAAATAAAAATCAAAAAGGTAAGTAAAGACAAAATACAGGTTGCCGGTATTGAACCGCACTATACGGGCAGTAAGAAAAATATCAAAAATAAACTCATTACCGAAGTGAGAGAAGTGCGCTATAAAAAAGGCAAAACGGACCCTGTGGACGCTGTGGTAAAACTAGACGGAGATTCCGTAACGGCCGCCAATAAATTTGAGGCCGATAACGACAAGGACTATCAGGAAGCGCTGGAAAATATGAAGCAGTCGCCCGCCGTTTCAAAGGCCGTTACGAAACTGGGGGAAAATTTTATCAAGATGATATTTGCGCCGGTGTATGCCGATATAGAGTTTGTGGAGAAGGACGACGAAACGTTTATGGATATACGAACGTATATCAATACGGAACTTGCCAATTATAACGAGCAAATGAAAGGGGTATTAAAACCCGCCGGCGGAGACACCGCCTTACAGGAACAGCCGTTTTAAAAAGAGAAACGTATGGAAAATAAAAAGAACGAATTTGAGAAGAAATCTTCTTCGTCGGTCGTGATATTTGTGCCGCTGGGGTTGCTGATGGCTTTATTGACCGTCATTGTTCTTTGGTTCATAATAGATACCGCGCGTTACGAAGCATCCCCACTGATTCTGATTTTAGGGGCTTTGACGTATTTTTGTTTCTCCCACATCAAAAAGCGAACCGTAATCGGCATTTATTCCGCGCACCTGACGTTAGATAATAAAAAAATCCCGTGGGAGAACGTGCGCGGAATTTCGTGGATTCCCTATAATAACGGCCGGGGAATTGCCTATATTCTTCAAGCAGATTTGGACGAAGCACAGAAACGGTTTGATTGGACGATTATCGGTTGGACCGCGGTGGTTTTTCTCGCGCTGATGATTCTGTACCTTCGTGAGGGACCGATTCGCCCTTACGCTGGCAGTTTGATCCCGATGCTTTACATCTTTCCGGCCATGTTCGGGGTGAATATTCGCCGGCCGGGCAGCCGCTCTGTCAGCGTGGAGGCTGTTGATGCGGAATCGGTCTTACAACACATAAAATACTGCGCGGAGCAATATCACATTTCCTTCCAATAGGAAAAAGAATAATTTTGAGCGGCACGGATTTAGACGGGGGATTTTATGCAAAAAGGAAAATTGGAAAGAGCGTTTACGTATTTGGAGTCCGGCTCCGTTCTGCTGGTAACGACCCGCGAGCGCAAAAAGGATAACGTAATGACCATTTCGTGGCAAATGGTGCTGGATTTTACGCCGCGCGTGGCTATTTGTACGGGAAGTTGGAACGAATCTTTTGACGCGATTTTGCGCACGAAACAATGTTGTTTGTGCGTGCCCGCCGTGGATATGCTAGAAAAGGTGGTCGGTATCGGAACGGTCCATGCGTCGGAGTGCGATAAATTTAAGCATTTTCACCTGAAAAAACAGGTCGCGGCCAAAATAAAAGCACCGATCGCGGCGGATTGTCTGGCGGCGATAGAGTGTAAACTGGTGGATTATGTGGAACCACACGGAATTTTAGTGCTGGACGGCATACAACTTTGGGAAAATCCACTAAAAAAAGAACGGCGCGTGATTCACGCCAACGGCGACGGCACGTTCTTTGCGGACGGCGAATTTTATAATCTGCGGGAAGAAATGCGCTCCCGTCTTCCCGAAGGAGCGGAAAGGTTGTAAGGAAAAATTATACCGCAAGGCGGACCGCGATTCCATGTATTTAGCACAATATAAGAAAAAAATAAGTCAGTTTCTAAAAGATGAATTAACCGGTTGGACGACGTTTGATAAAGCGTGGCTTTTTTTGGCAACGACTGTTATTGTGGGGCTGTCCGTCTATTGGAAAGATTCTTGGATAAGTTTTATCACGGCCGTCAGCGGCGTGTGGTGTGTGATCCTGGCTGGAAAGGGGAAACGATCCTCGTTTATATTCGGATTTATCAATGTTATCTTTTATGCCGTTATCTCGTTTGAGGCAAAATATTACGGGGAAGTAATGCTCAATGTCCTGTATTACCTGCCGACTAACTTTATCGGATGGTTCGCTTGGGAAAAATACATGAACAGGCAAAACGGCGAGGTAATCAAAAAGAAACTCGGTTTCAAAAAAAGTTGTTTGGTGTATTTGGTTACGTTGATTGCGATTGTTATTTACGGGTTTATCCTCCAAAAAATGGGCGGCAGTTTGCCATATATGGACAGTATGAGCACTGTTGTTTCCGTCGTGGCGCAAATTCTGCTGATTAAACGCTTAACGGAACAATGGATCCTTTGGATTGCGGTGGACGCGGTAACCGTTGTGATGTGGGCCGTTCATTTCGCGCAGGGTGGCGAAACAATCGCCACGCTTGCCATGTGGGGGGTGTATCTTATAAATGCGTGTATTATGTTCAGACGGTGGAACAATGAGGTAAAGAACAATGAAATATAACGTGGGGATGTACGGCGGATCTTTTAATCCTTTACATATCGGACATATTGACTGTATTATTCAGGCGGCCAATATGTGTAAAGAACTCTATATTGTGTTAAGCGTCGGCAATAACCGGACGGAAATAGACGAGAAAATACGTTACCGCTGGTTGTATCAGGTAACAAAACATATCGGAAATGTAAAACTGCTGATTTTGCGGGATGACGCCCCGACGAAAGAAACGTATACGCAAGCGTATTGGGCAAAAGATGCCGAAAAGGTAAAAGCGCAAATTAAGAAAAAAATAGATGTCGTATTCTGCGGGAGCGATTACGGAGAAAACAGTTTTTGGAATAAGTGCTATCCCGAGAGTGCGTTTTATGTTTTGGAAAGAAACGATATCAGTTCCACAAAAATCCGTCAAAATCCGTATAAGTATTGGGACGATATCCCCAGCATTGTGCGCCCGTACTATACCAAAAAAGTGTTGCTGATGGGGGGAGAAAGTACGGGAAAATCTACCCTGACCATTAACCTTGCCAACCGTTTTAATACAAATTACATTGACGAGGCGGGACAGGAGATATCGCAGCGCAGCGGAACGGATGCGATGATGCTGCCGTCGGATTTTACGGAAATATTATTACAGCATAAACTCAATGAAATAAAAGCGCTTGAACAGAGTAATAAAGTGTTGTTCATTGATACGGATGCGCTTATTACACAATTTTATATTGGCTTTCTGGCTGACTCACAAGCCGAGAAAAACAGCGCGCTTGCCACTGCAATTGACGGTGTCAATTCCTATGATTTAATTTTATTTTTGGAGCCGGATGTGGATTTTGTACAAAACGGCAACAGAAACGAAGCAATTCGGCAAGACCGCATAAAATACAGTAATCAAATAAAAGATTTACTGAACGAGCACCATAAAAAGTTTATTTCGGTCGGCGGAACGTATCAGCAACGATACCAAACCGCGGTAAATGAAGTAATGAAACTCATACAATCTACCTAAAAGTGTACGAAAAATTTTAGGCCGTCTGCCTGATTATTTCAAGAATCAAAGAGTGCTGTTTTCAGGCAGGGGGTTTTCTCTCCGAATTTCAAGTATTTTTAATACTTCTTCCCTTGTATTTTGTAGCGAATATCGGCTTTGCGGAGGGATATCAATACTCTCTCCGGTACGGATATTATGGGGTGTATTTTCTTTTACGACGATTCCTGTTCCCTCTAATACTACCCAATGCTTGGAACAGTTCTCATTTGCTTGTAAAACCAATTTTTGGTGCGGAAATACGCACATTAGTTTAGTTACATACCCTTTTCCGGCATTTATACACGTTTCGTACCCCCAAGATTTAGAAACCGTTTTGTGGGTTTGGGTTGTATCCGAAGATTGTTTCTTTAATGTTTCGTAAAGTTTCTTTACATTTTGAGAGGCCTTCATTTGACAGGCCATAACAGCGTCCTCTGTCCCTACGATAATTACATCTTCCAGATCCGATACGGCAAGCAGTTCTTTTTGAGAATAAATAAAAGAATTTTTTACGTTATTTGTTACTACATTTCCGACGATAACATTTCCGTTAACATCCTTTTGCTTGCTGGCGTAAAGCGATTGCCATGAGCCTAAATCGTTCCAATCGGAACGTAATTCCACCAGTGCTACCTTTTTGGATTTTTCCATAATCGCATAATCAATGGAGATGGAAGGCATTTTTTCGTAGATATCATTATTTATTTCGGTTGTTTTGGAAAAATCAAGTTTTGTTAAATTTTCGGTGATGTCAGGCATAAAGTTTTTAAATTCATCCAACAAAACTTCAATTTTCCCCATAAAAATTCCGCTGTTCCAATAATAATTTCCGGATTTAATATATTCTTGTGCTAAATTCAAATCGGGCTTTTCAACAAATTTATCCACCTTCATACCGCCCAGCAAGTCTCCCTGTGTTTTAACGTAACCGTAACCGGTTTCGGGATACGTCGGTTTGATGCCGAAAGTAACAATATATCCGTTTTGGGCGAGGCATTGCGCCTGTTGGATCGTTTGACGAAATTGATTGTTTTCCCGAATTAAATGGTCGGACGGAACGATTAACACCGTGTCATCTATACCGGATTTTTGTTTAAAATATTCCAGCGCGCAGGCAATAGCGGGGGCGGTGTTTTTCAGAGAAGGTTCTGCGATAACAAGATTTTTTTCGTTTATCTTATTTAATTGTAATTTGATATTTTCGTAATGCTTAATATTTGTAATCGTTACAATATCCCGGCAATCGGAAAACAACAGTGCCCTTTTATACGTTTGTTGTAAAAGACTTTCGTTGTTATCCAACGCCAAAAGTTGCTTCGGATACAAATCTCTGGATAATGGCCACAAACGGCTGCCGCTTCCGCCGGCTAATAGAATTGTTTTCATGGATTAAACTCTGGGTTCTTTAGATAATTTAAAACTTCGTCGGGGTTTGCTACCTGAACAACTTGTGCGTTCCCCAGTTTTAGTAATTCTGCGGCAAGCGCGTAATCATTTCCGCCCGCATACGTTCTGTCGCCTAAAAATATTATTTTTTCGTTTGGGTATTTTTGCCTTAAATCATGAGCAATCTGCCCTTTGCCGCACCCTTTCGGAATAATATCCAATGAAATATTGCCGCCGCATTCAAAATCGTAAGCCGGATATTTTTCCGTTAAAACTTTTTGTATATGTAAACGTTCTTTGTTAGTTTGATCCCACTGGGTATATTTTTCCCTTTCTTGGTAAGGACAATCCCTTCCGATTACGCTAAAATTGATCATTCCGATTCTTTTTTCAATATAATTATCAAATAACGGATAAGGATAGCGGGTCGTTTTTCTAAAGGATTCCAAATCGGCAAGTAAGTTATCGTCGTATTCTATATCTTTTCTGTATAGTAATTTGTTCCCTTTATAGAAGGTATTCCCCATAGAGGCATATATCCCGTTAAATGCTTTAATAATTTCCGCCGGTAACTGTTCGCACACTTTTTTATAATCAGAGCCCGTCGCAATAAAGGCAACATGACTTTTTAACCAAGGCAAAAACGCTTGCGCGAACGACCCCGTCATCGGTTTTCGTGCCGGTGTTAAAGTGCCGTCCATGTCATATATGTATAAGGTCATAGTTCTTCCAAAGAGTTACTGTCAAATGTATCAATCCACTTGCGCGATTCTGCGGTATAAAATTTAATTTTATTTTCTTTTTCCAACTGTTCTTGTCTTTCTCTTTCCTTTTTATTTATTCTAAAGTATTTGGTAATACATTTTAAAAACAAAAGATGTTCCAGCTTGCTTATATACCTTCTTTTACATCTTTCAAAAGTGAAATAGTTAAGTACCGACTCTTTCAATTTTTTGTTTTTACAACACCGTTTAATTTTCAGCAAAAGTAACGGCGACGGCATTTTAACATGTAAACTTTTAAATAAAGAGGGCTTGAAAATAAACCGTAACCCAAAATGCTTGGCTAATATTTCATCCGTTTCTTTTTTGTACTGCGTTTGATTGGATTGAGAATATCCGCCGGGCCGCAAGACGGTAAGGATATCTGACACCTTACAGCCCTTTACGTTCTCCTTCTTTAAAATCCTCAAAAATAAGTCGTAATCGCCCACCATGGGGTATTTTAAGTCCAAATAAGGTTCATCTTTAATCATACTTTTTTTGAATATAAAAGCGTTGATTAAAAATGGATGACGATAAGCAAACGATGAGTCATCGCCGACCCAAATATCTTTATCTAACCACCATGAATCGGCATATACATAGTCGGCATGCTCTTTTTGGAGTTGGTCCATCATTTTGGAGACGGAATATTCCCGTGTATAAAAATCATCGTCGCACATTAGGGTAAGATAATCCCCTGTGGATATTTTTGCCCCCTTATTGGTGGCGTCATTGATCCCTTTATCCGGTTCGGAGAGGAACTTTACCTCTTTTACGGCATACTTTTGTATGACTTTTTGGATAAATTCCACGGAACCGTCCGTTGAGCCGCCGTCAACAATAATGTGCTCTATATTTTTATAAGTTTGTTTATGAACACTTAAAAACATCTCATAAAAATACCTCTGTTGCTTTTTGGAAACAACATTATAGGTGGCGGTAATAATGGATAATTTGGGATTACACATGCTGTAAAACTTCTTTTAAATAATCCAATTTGTCTTTGATATCAAATTGATGATTCCCAACGAAAAAACCGTTTCTGTCAATGTAATCGGCGTTTGGCAAATTACCTTGTATTTCGTAATCAAACCATTTTACCACTTCTTTTCTGGCAAAGTTTCCGGCGACAATCGGTCTTGTATCAACATGCGCTTCTGTCAGTTTTTTTATCACGTTTTCCCGCTTGATGCCCGTTTTTTCGTTGATGAGTAAGGAAAAACCAAACCAACTGGAGGTTTCAATTTCCTTTTGTATGATGAACCGTTCGTCCTTTCCGAAAAGTTGTTGGAAGTATTGGGCGTTTTCTCTTCTATATTTTAAAAATTCGGGTAATTTTTTAAGTTGTTCCGAGCCGATAGCACCCATCATTTCAACGGGTCTTACGTTATAACCCGGTAAAATAAACCGGAAACTTTCCTCAAAAGGGTTTTCCGATTTTTTACACAATTTATTTTCAAAGGGTAAATGACGCGTCCAACCGTGCGAGCGGATAGATAACAGAATATGATACAGTTCTTCATCATCTGTTCCGATTAAACCGCCTTCCATGGTGGCCATGTGGTGGGAGAAAAACGTGGAGTAGGAGCCCATTAACCCGATACTTCCCAACGGTTTTCCCTTATAAATACCGCCCAGTGATTCGCAATTATCTTCTAAAAGATAGATATTTTTGCCTTTAATAATCTCATTTATTGCGTCGTAGTCGTTCGGATTTCCCAACAAATTGACGGCATATATCAGCCGCGTTTTGTCCGTTACCGCCTTTTTTAATTCTTCAATATCAAAGTTTAAGGTGTATTTATCTACATCAATAAATTTCAGTTTTAAACCGTATTGGTATAAAGGGTAGTAAGTTGTTGCCCAAGACACCGCCGGAACGATTACTTCATCTCCGCGCTTTAAAGGGTTTTCTTTTTTAAAGAACATGGCGGCAATTTCCAATAAATTTGCCGAAGAGCCGGAATTAACCATTACACAATATTTATTACCGGTAAAACGGGCAAATTCCGCTTCAAACTGCTTTACAGCTTCTCCCATGGTGTAATTGTTCCCTTTGATAACCCGTTGTATGGCTTCAATTTCTTTATCATCCCAAGAGGTGCTTGCTAATTCGTATTTCATTTTATTCTCCCTTATATTCGTTTAAAAAATAGTCGTATGTCTTTGCTACGCCTTCTTCTAACGTGTATTTGCTTTTTAAGCCCAAGGCGGTCTGTTTGGATATATCCAATAATTTTTGTTTCATACCGGACGGTTTTGTTAGATCATGAACAAATTTTCCGTCATAACCGACGATTTTGGCAACGGTTTCGTAATATTCGTTGATGGAATAATCAAATCCAAGGCCTATATTTAGAGTAGTGGGAATTTGTTCAAAATTCTGTATGATTTTAACCACAATTTCCGCAAAATCGCCGGCGTACATAAACTCCCGTCTTGATAACCCGTCTCCCCAAATATCCACGGAATTTACATGGTTGACTTTGGCTTCGTGTAACTTGCGGATAATGGCCGGAATTAGATGGGAGTTTTTAGGTGAGAATTTATCATGCCGGCCGTATAAGTTACAGGGAATCAACGTTTTATAACGAAACCCTTCAAACTGTTTTGTTACGTATTCGCACATCCTTAAAATGGCCGTTTTGGCGATGGCATATCCTTCATTGGTGGGTTCAAAAGGACCGGTCAATATCATATCTTCCGACAGAACGGTTGATATATTACAAGGATACGAGCAGGAACTTGATAGGTTTAATAAATTTTTGATACCCACTTCTTTTGCCGCCCTGACAAGGTTTATCCCCATGACTGTATTATTGGTAAAAAAACCGTAAGGGTCTTTTATGTTGGCTTGAATACCGCCAACTTGGCCGGCGGTGTGGATAATCATATCCGGTTTTTCTGTTTGAAGAAAATTTTTGACTTCATTAAAATTTAATAAATCAAGTTCAGCATGCCGCGGGGCAAGGATGGTACACTTTTGGATAGATTCGCTTTCAATAATATTATGACCGACTAATCCTGTCCCGCCGGTTATATATATTTTTGTGGATTTATTAAACATTTATAACTCCTTGGGTAAAGGAATTTCATAGCCGTTTTCTACCAGCATTTTTTCCCGCTTGGCGATTTTCAGGTCGGACTCTACCATATCTTTTACCAGCATTTGTAAGTCATATTCCGGTTCCCAACCCAATTCTTTTCTTGCTTTTGAACTGTCGCCGAGCAACAAATCAACTTCCGCGGGCCTAAAGTATTTGGGATCTACCTCAACCAATACTTTTCCCGTTGCTTTATCAATCCCTTTTTCGTTAACGCCTTCTCCTTTAAATTCCAAATCTATACCTAATTGGGCGAAAGTCATTTTACAGAAATCCCGTATGGAGGTGGTTGTCCCCGTGGCTAAAACGTAATCTTGCGGTTTTTCCTGTTGCATGATTTGCCACATACCTCTTACATAATCTTTGGCGTGGCCCCAGTCTCTTTTTGCGTTTAAGTTTCCCAAATAAAGTTTGTCCTGTAAGCCGACTTTAATTTTTGTTGCTGCCATAGTGATTTTTCTGGTTACGAAAGTTTCTCCGCGGCGGGGGGATTCATGATTAAACAAAATACCGTTTGCTGCCCACAGCCCGAAGGATTCTCTGTAATTTACACAAATCCAATAAGCGTATAATTTGGCAACAGCGTAAGGTGAACGCGGGTAAAACGGTGTCGTTTCCTTTTGTACGGGTTCTTGTATTAAGCCAAACAATTCGGAGGTAGAGGCCTGATAAAATTTAGTTTTATTTTCCAAGTGATTAAGACGTATCGCTTCCAATAATCTCAAGGTTCCCAAAGCGTCGCAGTCTGCTGTATATTCGGGACAGTCCCAAGACACTTTCACGTGGGATTGTGCCGCTAAATTATAAATTTCGTCCGGCTGGATATCATAGACCAGTTTTTCCAAATTTGTAGAATCACCTAAATCGCCGTAATGGAGGAAAAATCTTACATTTTTTTCGTGTATATCTTGAAAAAGATGATCAATCCGCTGCGTATTGAAAGAAGAAGCTCTTCTTTTTATACCGTGGACTTCGTATCCCTTTTCCAACAGTAATTCCGTTAAATAACTTCCGTCTTGTCCTGTTACGCCTGTAATTAGTGCTTTTTTCATATTAGTTCTCTCTTTCCTGTTTTTGTATTTTAATCCATTGTGCTGTTTTCTTTAAGCCATCTTCGTAAGAAATGAATTGGGGCTGGCCGAATTCATTTATGTAACGAGAAATATCTAAAATTAAACTTTTCGGAGTACCGCCGACGGAGTCTGCTTTTTCCGGTAATTTAATGGCGACATTTTCATTTGCCGCAATCAATTCGGCAATTTCTCTAATGCTCTTGATGGCGACTCCGCCTACATTATAAATATTTTCTTTGCCGGAAAGCATAATATTTAATATCATCTCAATCGTATCTGTAATAAAACTTAGTTGCCTTAACACTTTTCCTTCGTCCAGCATGTTAATTTCGCCCAAATTGACGGCTTTTTTGATAAATTCATTGATAAACCGGGTGTCTTCATATTTAACCCCCGGGCCGTAACCAATGGCCAAGCGAACCAATTTTATATCCAGACCTTCGTCAATAAAAACTTTTGAAATCGTTTCGGATAACCGTTTTGATTCCCCGTAAACGGCTCTCGGCGCAAAAGTACATACATCCCCGTTATATTCTTCCGAAACCGAGTGTTTGTTTTCCGGTACCTGCCCATACACTTCCGATGATGACATATGAAGAACATGCGCATTATTTTCCTTTGCCCGTTCAAGCAGTTTAGTGTAGGTTTCCGTATTTAATTTTATGGTTTGTAACTTGTTTTGAAGAAATTTTTTGGGCTGCCCGTAAGTTGCCGTATTGATTAAATAATCAAATTTACAATCCGGGATATTGCTATTCAAATCGGAACTGAAGTACGTGATATTTGTATCCTTGGGTAACCAATTTACCGGTTCCGAGTGAGAATGAACAACTAATTTTATGTTTAAATTTTCTTTTTTATTCAGAAACTGAAGATAACTGACTATATTGGAACCGATTAAGCCGTTCCCGCCGGTTATAAAAACGGTTTTGTTGGCTAGTTTTTGAAAGTCCTTCAAATTGATTCGGTTATATTCATCCTTTAAAAATTCCGTTAGTTGCATTGTTCTTTTACCCCCGGTAAATCAAGTTTAAATTGTTTGCGTATATATTGGGCGGAACCAACGACGTGGGAATAGGTGTCTTGTATCCCGATGCGTTTTAATTTAATACTTTTTCCGCTTTCGGCGATTACTTCCGCAACGGCGGAACCTAATCCGCCGATAATCGTGTGCTCTTCCAGTGTATAGATTTTAGTGTGATTATGTGTTAAGTTTAAAATACAGTTTTTATCTATCGGTTTAATCGTGTGCATACTGATTAAGGTTGGATTTTGACCTTGTTGTTTTAATTCCTGTACATAATCATAAGCAACCGGTAACATATTGCCCGTTGCAATAAAGGCAGTCTCTTTTCCTTCATTGAGGACAGAGGCCTTCCCTAATTCTATTTTGTTAAGGTCCATATTGGGGTGGTTATGTCTGCCGATTCTTATATAGGCGGGTGATTTGGTTTGTAAGGTTAATTTTGTAATTTCGCTCATTTCATTATTATCACCCGGAGCATAAACGCTCATATTGGGCAGGCATCTCATTAAAGAAATATCTTCCGTCCCGTGGTGAGTCGCTCCTGCCGCCCCGTACTCAAAACCGGAACCGACACCTATAATTTTAACGTCTGTGTTCATGTAGGACACATCTACCCGTATTTGTTCAAAGCATCTGTGTACCACAAAGGGAATAATGCTGTATACATACGGTTTTAACCCATTTAACGCCATCCCCGCTGCCACTGACATACAGTTTTGTTCGGTGATACCTAAATTAAAATATCTGGTCGGAAATTCCTTTTCAAAATTATCCAAAATGCCGTAGCCCATATCCGGGGTAATCAGGCAAATTCTGTCATCTTGCCTTGCTAATTCTGCTAAAGTTTGGGCAAATACCATTCTCATTTTATTTTTCCTCCAATTCGCCTAGGGCAACCTTTAATTTTTCATCGTCAACTTTCATGTAATGGGATTGTAATGTATTTTCCATAAAGGAAATTCCTTTGCCTTTTAGCGTATTGGCAATAACGGCTTTTGGTTTATCTGTATTTTTGTTCAAAGCACTTACCAAAGCATCCACATTATGTCCGTCCACGCTACAAACATCAAAATTAAAAGCAGTAAAAATTTTCTCGTAATTTCCGGTATCTACAACATTTGAAGTGGCGGCGGATCCCTGAAACCGGTTATTATCTAAAATGACGGTAATTTCGTTTAATTTTAAAGAACCTATGGAATTGAGTGCTTCCAATACGGAACCTTCCTGAAACTCTCCATCTCCCACAATTACAAAAATTCGGGCGGAAATATGTTTCATCCGGTTAGACAAGGCGAATCCTTCCGCCAAACCGCATCCATGCCCGAGGGATCCTGTGGATGCCTCCAAGCCGGCGGCACAGTTCATATCAATATGACAGGGTAACTTTCCGTCATCCACCGAATATTTGTCCAAAAACTCCATAGGAATAATGCCTTTTAATGCCAACGTACAATATAAGGCCAAACTTCCATGCCCTTTGGAAAGGATGATTCTATCTCTGTCAGGTTTATTATAATTCTCTTTTGAAATATTAGCCACCTTAAAATAAAGAGCCTCCAAAATTTCAACGACACTCAAAGCAGACCCCACATGGGATGCTTTAGATTTGTTGGCAGCTTTTACAATCATCTTTCTTATTTCTTTTGCCTGTGAGTTTAATGTAATTTGCACGGTTTAAACCTCGTTTTTTAAATTTTGATTCTGAATTGAATACCTAAAACGGTAATTACTTTATATTTTCTGTCAAATGTGTTTTTAACAGAAAATATATTTTACAAAAAAGAA
>Ga0310690_10001614_pt1 | contig 39498 bp, 52 predicted proteins | sample AusTroGonzalo_MG_2_FD_207661 | JGI IMG/M metagenome (GOLD analysis project Ga0310690, IMG submission 207661) | Bovine rumen microbial communities from tropical cattle in Woodstock, Queensland, Australia - Gonzalo_04 (v2) (version 2) | ecosystem: Host-associated > Mammals > Digestive system >... | reverse complement strand
CGTCCAAATGCAATTTGGACTGCGCTCCCTTGCAAAATTTGCCTGACGGCAAACCGGTGTTATTCCACATTTTTGCTGCGGGTCGAACTGGCGGTCTGCCAGTTCTCATCTGACCCGACCAGACAAACAAAAAACATTGACAAAGCAGATAACAAGTGTTAAATTTTTGGCACAAGCTATAAAAAGAGAAAACAATGGTTTATTGGATCGATTACAGAGTCGCAAATTTACTAGGTTTATCATCTCTAGAATCACTCACAAAACGCAAGGTGAAGGATGCTTATCGTGAATTAGAAAAAAAATATCATTCTGATGCCAACCTAAATTATGATATCATGACTGCCGAAGACTTTAGAAAAATAACTGAAGCTAAAGAAGCGCTTGAAGAATATATACGTATTGAACGCAAGAGAAAAAGAGAGCTAAAACAGGCACAAAGATACGGAAGAAGACTCGAAAGAAAACAAAAATTCTTGACGCGCTTTGATTCTTTTAAAAAGCGTTTACCGTTTAGTATAGAAGAAGAAAGTGAAAAAGACATGAGTTTTTCAAAAATTGAATATGATGCGTATGAAAGCTTCATTATAAATATGAAACTTATCAGTATGGTTCCGTTTGCTTCTGGTCTTGCGATAATATGCCTACTAAGAGATAAACAAGAAAAACAACTCGAACGATATGAAAAAAGAAAAACAGAACTAACCGAAGAACGTGTCGCACAGTACCAAAAATAAAACCAAGACTATCTGTACACAATATACAATAATTATTTCAAGAATAATTGTATACAAGCTCACTTTGCAAGATTAATGGTTGTGTCACGGCATAAGATAAATGCGCTATGCTTGGCTCTTTTACTCGATACACAATAATAAAAATTAAAAAAATTTCGTAAACTTCGATCATTGTATGCTCGATTTTTAGCCCTTGCTGACGCTTCGGTAAAAATCGGCATTGGGTGACCAGATTGCTTCGTCCAAATGCAATTTGGACTGCGCTCCCTTGCAAAATTTGCCTGACGGCAAACCGGTGTTATTCCACATTTTTGCTGCGGGTCGAACTGGCGGTCTGCCAGTTCTAGAATCTGGGCGCACCGAATAAATTAAAATACCGCCACTTTGGGCGGTATTTTAATTTATGGGGCGGGTGACCAGATTCGAACTGGCGACATTCGGTACCACAAACCGACGCTCTAACCAACTGAGCTACACCCGCCATAACTTTTTGCACTGTGGGTTGATGCTTTTGTTTCTTTGCAACCATATTCACCAAAATATCTGGCGAAAACCGATGGTGGAGCTGATCAGACTCGAACTGACGACCCCTTGCATGCCATGCAAGTGCTCTACCAACTGAGCTACAACCCCATGCAGCGGAACTATTTTATATTTCTTCTTGCAAAAAGTCAAATGATTTTGCTAATCTTGTTTTAAACATGTTTTTTTAAGGAGTATTATTATGGATTATTCATCATTAAAATCTGAAACAGAACAAAAGACAGCCCAAACATTAGAAGTGCTGCAAAACGAATTTGCCGGGTTGCGTACAGGACGCGCATCTGTGCATTTATTGGACGGTATCAAAGTTCCAGTATATGGTGCAGAAATGCCTTTGAACCAGGTTGCAACTGTTTCAACCCCTGATACTCAAACTTTATCTGTGACTGTATGGGATGTGAATAATGCACCTGCTGTTGAAAAAGCGATTCGTGACTCTGGTTTGGGTTTAAATCCAATGACTGCTGGGGGTGTTATTCGTTTAAATTTACCACCATTAACAGAAGAACGTCGTCGTGAATTAACAAAAGTTGCCGGCAAATATGCAGAAGAAGCCAAAATTTCTATGCGCAATATCCGCCAAGATGTTATGGCAAAAATTAAACGCGCTGTCACCGACAAAGAAATTTCCGAAGATGATCAACACAAATACGAAGAAGATATCCAAAAAGTTTTTGACGGACGTGGTGGCGAAGTTGATGCACTGCTTAAACAAAAAGAAGCAGATATCATGTCTATATAAATACTTAACAAATTAAAGGAAGAAAGATGTTTGGTTTTTTCAAGAAAAAAAATAAAAACAAACCACAAATTACAAAAATTCCACAACACATCGGTTTTATTTGTGATGGCAACCGCAGATGGGCTGAAATGCGTGGTTTACCACCATTAATGGGACACAAGGCTGGTATCGCGAATTTTGAAAATCTGGTTGATTGGTTTTTTGCGCGTGGTGTTTCAACAATATCTTTCTATTTATTTTCAACAGAAAATTGGAATCGTTCCAAAGAAGAAGTTGATTTCTTGATGAATTTGTTTTGCACTGAAATTGAAAAAAACATGAAACACGCACTTGAAAAAAATTTGCGCTATCGTGTTGTTGGTTCTCGTGAAAGATTACCGAAAAAATTGGCAAAATTATGTGATAAATTAGAAGATGTTTCTGCTGAAAATACTGGTGGTACTGTCGTATTTGCATTGAATTATGGTGGTCAAGATGAAATTATTCGCGCTGTAAATGCCGCGATTGAAAATGGCAAACCTGTTGACAAAGAAACATTTGAAACCTTTATGGATACTGGTGATTTGTTGCCTGTTGATTTGGTTGTTCGCACAAGCAACGAAAACAGAATTTCTAATTTTTTGCTTTGGAAACTGGCTTATGCAGAACTGTTATTCATACCTGAACATTGGCCAGATTTGGTTAAATCCGAACAATTATGGCAACATGTCTTGGAAGAATATCAAAAACGTGACCGTCGTTTTGGTGGTGGAAAAAAGAAAAATTATTCAGGAAAACAAAAATGAAAATATCAGAACTTTCTAATACTTCTTTGCGTTTTATAACTGCTGGAATTATGTTTGCAGTGTTGTTGGCTGTTGTTGCAATTGAATCAAAATATCCAACAATTCATGCTGTGCGATGGTTAAGTGTTCTTGTTGTTTCTGGTGCAATTTTTGAAACGTTTAAATGTTTTAAAAATGCAGATTCAGAAACATTCAATAAACATTTTGTATATTTTATTGTTTTCTTTCTTTTGCTGATATTGATGTTAGGTGCGGCATATTTTGTTGGCGCACGCCCATGGATTATGTTGTGGTTATTAATGATAGTTGTTGGGGCCGATGTTGGTGGTTGGATTTTTGGCCATATTTTTGGTGGCGATAAAATGTGGGAAAGAATTTCTGCACATAAAACATGGTCGGGACAAATTGGCGGTATTATCTGTGGAACAATCATGTCTGTATTGTTCTTTTGGTATGTAAAACCATACGGAAACGACATTGTTTTCGCCTTATTAATGGGGATAAGTATGTCGTTGTTATCACAATACGGTGATTTAACTGCCAGTTTTATTAAACGTTGTTTAAACATTAAAGATTTTGGTAATTTATTACCTGGGCATGGGGGTATACTTGACAGATTTGATGGATGGATTTATATATTACCGTTAATGTGGTTTTTTATAAAATAATGAAAGGAAGATAGATATGCACACCGTTTTAACTATTGTCGCTTTGTTGATTGTTCTTGGAGTTGTTGTTTTTGTTCACGAAGCGGGACACTTTATGGCTGCACGTTGGGCGGGGGTGCGCGTTAATGCGTTTTCAATTGGATTTGGTCCTGCTGTTTTGAAATGGCATGACAAACACAATACTGTTTGGAAATTGTGCTGTTTACCACTTGGTGGATATGTTTCTATTTACGGTCAAGAAGATATGTTTAATCGTAAAAAATATAATGATTTGCCACGTGATAAAAAAATTGGGCATTATCTTTCTGTGCCTGCGTGGAAACAATTTATTATCATTGCTGCCGGGGTATTTATGAATTTCTTGTTGGCATGGGGAATTTATTCTGCAGATTTTATGTTTCGTCCACGCAACATCCAATTGCCAGTCGTTGGTCAAGTTGTTCGTGACAGTGTCGCATTCAAAGCTGGGGTAAAGGCTGGGGATACAATCGTAAAGATAGATAATGCATCTGTTCAAAATTGGGGTGAAATAATAATTGCCAAGGAATTAGCCAGCAAACATGATGCAAATGTCATTTTATCTCGTAAAGGAAAAACAATTAATGTAAAATTAGCACCTGCTGAAAAATGGGGTCTTGTCGCGGATGGCAGTAAAATAATATTTCGAAAGAAAGGCTTTTTCGGTGCAATGTATTTCGGATTACGTGAAACATATTACCAATCAAAAACTTTGTTGGTTGTGTTAAAACAAATCATCACTGGCGAACGCTCATCAAAACAGTTGGGTTCGTTTATTACTATCGCTCAGGTATCAGGTCATGCATTAGAGGCAGGTTTCTTTATATTCTTGTCTATTATTGCCTTGATATCTGTAAATTTGGCGGTTATTAATTTATTACCATTACCTGTATTAGATGGTGGCTATTTATTAATACTTATAATCGAAGCAATCACGCGTAAAAAATTGGGGGGCAAAGCAATGGAAATAACAATCTTGGTTGGTTGGGTTTTAATCATGTTGTTATTCGCCTTTACTATGTGGAACGATATTGCGCGCGTATTTAAATTAAATTAACAAAGGAAAAAAAAATTATGATACCTATTACATATAAATCTTCCAAAGATTTACCTATTAAAGAAGCATTACAAAACGCGCAAAAACTGGCAACAAAAGGAAAAAGAACTGTCATTGCAGATATTAATGATATCTTGGTATGCGTGACACAAAAAACCAATATAGACGAAGCATTGGCTTTATATAACCAAAGAGCTAACCAAAAATAAGACCGATATGAAAACTGATTTGTTAAAAAAATTTTATACAGTATCTATAATTTCACTGTCTTGTAATGTTGCATGCGCGACAGTTGTATCACATATTGATGTTTCTGGGAATCAACGCATGGATGCTGAATCCGTACGCATTTTATCAAGTGTAAAACCAGGCGATAACATTAATTCTGAAACTGTTAATAATATTGCAAAAACATTACAATCCAGTGGTTATTTTTCTTCTGTTGATGTAGGATTAAATGGAAACACTTTGAAAATCAAGGTTGTTGAATCTCCTATTGTTAACATGGTGACTGTTGAAGGAAACGATGAAATAGATACAGAAGATTTAAAAAAAGAAATCAAAACAAAAGAACGTACATCTTATGACAAATCAGTAATCGGTGGTGATGTACAAAGATTGTTAACTCTTTATCAAAGAAAAGGGTTTTTTGGCACAAAAATTAACCCAAAAAAAATAGAACTTGATAATAACCGTGTAAATATTGTTTTTGAAATCAAAGAAGGACATCCAACATATATTCGTGATATAGATTTTGAAAACAATAAAAAATTCCGTTCAAGAACGTTACGCAAAGAAATATTGTCACGTGAACATGCTTGGTGGCGTTTTATGACACAATTTGATGTCTATGATGAAGACAGAATCCAATACGACCAACAACTTTTGCATCAATTTTATATGCGCAACGGTTTTCTTGATTTTCGTATCACAGATGTCAAAGGTGCCTTTTCTGAAAATCGTGAATATTATTCTGTGAAATATACTGTTGACGAAGGTAAACAATATAAAATTGGTGATATAAAAATAGACAATCCTTTTCCGGATGTTCCAGACAAAGAATTATATCGCGCATTAACCATATCTAAAAAAGATGTTTATAATATTGATGAAATAGATGCGACAATGACCGCATTACGTGGGGTTGTTGCAGACCATGGATATGCATTTATAAACATTGATCCTGTTCCTGAAAAACATGATGATACGCAAATTGTGGACATCAATTTTAAAATCAAAAAAACAAACAGAATATATATAAACAGTATTAATTTGTTAAATAACGTTCGCACATTTGACAGTGTTATTGAACATCATCTGCCGATGCGCGAAGGCGATCCTTTTTCACTGCAGACAATTGAAACTGGTCGTCAAAATTTGATGCATACCCGCTATTTCAAAGATGTACAGATGATTCCTACACGTCTTGCAGACGCAAACATGATGAATTTGGATGTGAAGGTTGAAGAACAACCGACTGGTGAATTATCTGGTGGTTTTGGTTGGTCTTCTATTAATGGTTTTATGGTTGATGCAGGGATTACAGAAAACAATTTTATGGGACGTGGACAAATTGTTCAAATCAAAGGTTCTATTGCGCAATACCAAAGACAAGCTATGTTCAGTTTCACAGAACCATTCTTGTTTAATCGTGAACTATCCGGCGGTTTTGATGTTTCGTATACACAATATAAATATTCAAGTCTTGGTGGTTATGGTTATGACCGTGATTCATTCATGGTCGCAGGCCGTTTGGGTTGGCGATTAACAGACCATTGGACCCAAACAATGCGTTTGTCTGCAACATTTGACCAGAATTATGATTTGCAACTTGGGGGCTGGCAAAAGGCGAATCTTTATACCTTGGGCACAAATTTACGTTATTATAATTTAACAACAAATTTCCAACAAAATACTCACACTGGGGTTGTTGGTAATATTGGTGCTGCATACACTGGTTTTGGTGGCACAAACACATTTATGAGATACAGTGCCGACATTATAGGTATGATAAAATTCTTTGAAGACAGATGGCAAATACGTACTTCATGGGATTTTGGATATTTACAATCATTAGAAAGTGACAATTATATTCCACGTGTTTATCGTTATTTCTTAGGTGGCGAATCTTTACGTGGATTTGACGTTGCTGGGGTTGGTTCAAGAAACTGGTTTTTCAGAAATTATTCTTTGGGTGGTTTATGGAAAGCAAATGGTTCAACACAAATGAATTTCCCAATATTTATCCCTGACGAATATCAAATCAAAGGTTTTGTGTTTGCTGATTATGGGATTTTAGGACATCCACCAAGACGCGAATTTGAATATACTAATCCATACACAGGTACAACAAAACAAAATATCATTGATGAAGATTGGCGTACATCTGTTGGTTTTGGTATTTATTGGAATACACCTATGGGGCCAATGAATTTTTCATGGGGATGGCCATTGAAAATTAACGAATATGATGACGAAAGACGATTCTTGCTTTCATTCGAAACACAATTTTAATTGTTTTGGCTTGACGGGGGGAATAAATTTTTCTTATACTTAAAGAAACAAAAGGAGAAAAGCATGAAAAAATTTATCGCAGTTTGTGCTTTGGTAATTGTTGGTTTATCAATGACTGGTTGTGGTCAGATATATGATCGTGAACCGGTAAGTATTGGTTATGATAACAACGAATTGAAATTAAGTCCTTGCGCATGCATACTGGTATACAAGGCCTAATATTGTTCATGGGGGGATGCTTTGGATTATCCAAACAATTTTGACATACCGTCTTTCTCTGCGGGCAGAACGGTTGCGTTTTCTCGCAGTGTTTCTATTTGGATATCTATCGTATTTTTCTTAATTATTGCCGCATGTGGTTTTGTTTTACTGGGTATTCATTTCAAACAAAATTACCCATTTTTGATTTCTATTGACCCATTTACAGATGATTGGTCTGTTGTCACATATCCCAACGAAAAGAAAGCGGTTTCTCAATATCAACTTATCCAAGAAAAATTAGTTAATGATTATATAAAGAATTGGTTTACTATATCTGGTAACAATGAAATAAACGAATCCAGATGGCAAGAATGTTCTGTTGATGAATGCCAAAATCCCGAACAATTCAATCCGTATAATTTTGAATGTGCTTTATCTTGTAAATCTAGTTCTAAATTGTTCGATGATTTTTCAAGGGATGTTTTACCGGAATATCGTGCTCGTGTTTCCCAAGGCAATGAAAAATGGACGGTGGTGTCAAAATTATTTACAAACGAAAAAATAACGATAAATTCTGGACATTGGCAATTTGTTGTTGAAATTGCATCAAATATAAATGGTCCGTTCAAAGTATTGGGATTTATCCAAATAGAACGCGATATAAGCATGTATCCTGCTACATTTGGATACTATGTTCAAGATTTTAACGCCTACAGGATTCCGAATGAATAAAATTAAATCGTTTTTTATTGGTCTAATTCTGTTGATAACTACATTCATAGTTGTGCTTTTGGCTGCATTGGTATATCGTGCAAATGAACGTACATCTGTTAAATCTTACATTTTTCAGATGGGTAATTTTGCGAATCAACGTGTTGGCACATTGCAAGATATAAATGAAATTTCCACAAATGATTTAAGAAATAAATTGATAAAAAAATATGTATCTGAATATTTCAAAGTTATCCCAGGCGAAGCAGATGTCACAAAACGTCCAGTTTTATATTCGTTGGGCGAAAATACATTTGAACAATGGAAAAAAACAGAAGCCAAAACAATCGCAGATATGTCTGCAAAAAAAATGTTCCGAATGGTTCGTGTCAGTGATGATGGCATTATGTTATTAAACAAACAAGATATAAAATATTCTACAAAAGACGAAGCAGAAAGTGTTTATTACGAAGTTCGATATCGTATGGCTACTTGGATGGAATCTAATCGAATGGAAACAGAACCTATATATGATCAAGGGACTATATATTTAGAAGCCAGATTTAAACCGGGAATTAAACCAGGAATTTCTGTACGCAAATATCTTGAAGAAGGCGAAGATCCTGTCGGGTTATTTATGTTCGAAGTCACAAATATAGGCAACAAGGAAAGATAAACCATGAAAAAAATGTTATTTTTATTGTCTGTTGTAACTTTAATGTTTTGCACCAATGCATCTGTTGCAGACGATGATTTTTCTTTTGAAAATTTTGCAATCGCCGAAGATGAAAATACAGATATGACAACCGAAAGTGTTTCTTTAAATTCTGGTGCTTCTGTTGCGGATGTAAAACAGTTTGATATTGCTGGGGCTATGTTGGGAATGAGTTATGACGAAATAAATAATTTATATTTCGGCAATTCTAACTTATATGCACCGCGCAAAAAGAACAGCATTGTGTATACCATCAACAAAGAATGGAAATACAACTTGGATTATGAATGTCGTCAAAACAACATCTTTGTTCCGGAAAAACTTGAAAAATGTATTTATTCTTTGGCACAAAACCGCGGTTTGTTGTACGTATCTGAAATACATCTAGAACGAACATTTACTGGTGAAACCATAGATATATATTTGACCAGTAATGCAACAGACAACGTTGTCTGGAAAATCGTTTACAATAATGATGTAAATATTATGGAAGGTGACAACGAAAAATTTGCAAATATACGTGAAAAAAAGATTTTGGCATTCTGGCAAGGTGTTATTGATAAATACGGAACACCAAATTCGGGTGAAGATAAATGGATATCTTCGGAAAATGCTTATGATCCTATGATGCAGGCTTTTTATGGTCAACTGGTGTTAACAGACAATGGTTTGAATTCAATAGATTCTTCGGAAAATATTCAAAAAGCGCGTGAAAATTTCCAGGCAAAACCTTATGCGTTCTAAACAAACATCTTATCAAATTGGATTATATTCTGAATTTATTGCACGCATGTATTTGCGTTTTCATGGATATAAAATATTAAAAAAACGATACATAACCGGAAAAAGAACAAATCGTGCAGAAATTGATATAATCGCAAAACATAAAAACACTATCGTTTTTGTTGAAGTAAAGGCACGACAAAATGTTTCTGCAGCATGGGATGCTATAACCCCAACGCAATCAATGCGATTGCGTCGCGCTGCAGAAACATACTTAATAAACAACCATTGGCATGGGGATGCACGTTTTGATGTAATTGTTATATGTGGTCATAAAGTTTATTGGGCAAAAAATGCCATCTAGTTTTTTATAACTGCACTTTTTATCAATGTGACATCTTCTTTAATTCCGTCTATTTTTAATTGGATTTGCCCTATTCCTGATTCTAATATTGTTGTTCTGTTTTCAAGCGATGTTATGCGTTGTTCTTGTCTTTCTATTTCAGACAAAGAAGAATCTTGACGAGCGACCCAATAAATCAACCCAGAAACAAAAGCCAGCAAAAACCAACTGTCTCGCAATATATCAATAATACCAGTTATACTCTGTTTTTTTGGCATATTATCTTAATAATTTACCACAATCATTGTGTTGGATTATTACCCCTTTGAATTAAATTTTCTATTTGGTGTACCAGCGCTTTTTGAGCAGCCCACCAACGCAATTCATCATTTGAAACATTTGGCCCTAGAATGTGTTCTATGGTCATAGAACGCAAATGATTTAATACTTGTTTTCCAGATGTTCCAGAAAATATTCGTGCATATTGTTTTTCTATATCAATCATAAAATCCACCTATATTAACATTTCTTCCTGGGCCATTTGAGCAATCGGAGCAATATATTTTAATTCGGCATCACTGTGCAAAGATATTTTATCAATCAAACCACGACGCGATAATATTTGCAATCCACGTTCACACAAAGGTCTGATAAATTCATGCAACAATCTACCGTATGTTGCACCCAAAATACGAACCATATCTGAATTACGCGCTAATATTTCTGTTGCTGTCATTTCTTTATCAGACAACAAACCTAATCTGTCAGCCAACAAAGTATGTCTTATTCTGTCGCGCAAATCACGTAGAACAATTTGCGAAACATCAAAATCTGCACCACTTGATAACGGTGTTAAACCAGAACTGCCTACGGCTTTTGGTATAATTGCCCCCGGAGTTAAATTTATATTTGATAAATTAATAACCCCATCATCATCTGCCTGCCAAATACCACTAACTGCGATAGTCGCATTCTTTAAAACTAATTCTACAACTTTGTTTGCAGTTTTTATATCTGGCAACGCGCGTAAAACCGGACCACGCCCGTATAATTCACCACTGATTAAAGACCAACGGAAAATAATGTATGGATTTGTTTCAAATGTTCCACGTGCAACAATGTTGTTTTCAATATCTCCACCTATGTCCAACCAGGCAGTAAAATCTTGTCCGACCAAAGACTGTACTAATCTTATCGGGGTTTGAGGACTATCTTTAATCATATCGTTTATATTCTTTGGCAATACAACATTAGGATATCTGTCTGGAATTTCAGAAACAGGTAAAGACGTTGTATGAAAAACAGCGCCTGGCAATATTGCAATATCTGTCATTGGTATTGCCGTAAAAGAAAACGCAGAATCTGCACCGATTGGATTTTCTGCCATGAACAAGCAAGCCGTACCCAAAATAACCAAGTCTGTATAACATTGATGTATCGTTGTATAAAAATTAGAATCATTTAAATGCGCCCGTAATACAGCTGTTGCTTTTTCTGCATCTGGTGACAGATCACTTTCACGAACTAAATTTATCCATAATGATTCTGGTGGGGTTAACAATGAATACATAGATGCCGCCAGATTATCAACTGCATCAGATGCAGTTGCATCAAATAATGTAGCAATATCTGCATCATCTGTTGGTATCGTATAGCGCATTGCTGTTTTCCAACGCGGCAACCAAATTTCTCGTTCATCCAAGGCACGTTTATATAATTGCATAAGATTTTTTTGCATTTGTTTTCCTTTTTGTTTTTTATATTTGAAAATCTGTATTTGCTTTAATTAATTTAATATGTTCTTTCAATGGATGGATTGGACACGACATCATAGCCAGCGCGCCAGCTATTGCATCCAACCCATCATCGTGTTCTTTGGAACCAATTGGCGACCACGCCAACATTTCAGACAACAATATTGTCTGTTTTATTTTATCGTGTAAATACAATCGCCCCGTATTCAACATTGGTTCCAAAGAATTTAATATTCGTGTTTCCTTTTTTGTATGGTTGGAAACTCGCAAAATGTGCATCAAATATTGCCTGTCTTGTGCGACACGATGCATTATTTCTGGTAACGCGTTTCCCATTCCATTTGTTTCTATGCCAATTTTAGTCACCCGATGTTTTTGCATAAAATCTATAACTTGTTCACATTGACTGGCCAACGGGTGAATATCATCATCTAAAACAGACATATATAAAATATCGTGTACAAAAGCGGTTCTGTTTTTATCATCTTTATAAACCAGTACACATACACTGCCATCAGAATTAACTTGTCCTAGCGATGGGTCCCAATAAAGCGCATAACTTGTAATAATGTTTTCACCAATTTTGGCATGATTATAATCAAAATTATCACAATAAAAATGTGCTGCCCCAGGATCAAGATGCGCACGTTCTTCTGCTATATATTCCAACATCATTTGTGCAGAAAAATGTCGCAGTCCAACGATTGTTTCTAATTCACGTATTTTTTCAATTGGAAACATTTCTGGCCATGCCGGATTTCCGGCATTATCTATGATTGGTATTTTTAAATATTTATACCCGCTTAAAAAAGGTATTGAATTATTAAAATTTTCGTTTAATCTAATAGACATGGACTTTACTCCGAAGACTTTACCTACGAATTTAGAAGCAGAACAGGCTGTTCTTGCAGCGGTGTTAATGAACAATCGTGCACTGGAATCTATATCTGAATTTTTATTACCAGAACATTTTTCTCATCCTGCGCACCAAGAAATATATAAATTGGCATTACGTCAATTTGCTGTTGGGGTTCCCTTTGATATAATCACCGCAAAAAAATATCTTGAACAACAAGGTGTTCTAGAAAATGTTGGCGGTGTTGAATATTTATCTAAATTGGCTTCTGCTGGGTCTACTGTTGTAAACGTTGAACATTACGGTCGCATTGTTTTTGATAATGCCCGTCGTCGTGATTTAATAGGTTTGGGTCAATCAATAATTGACGATGCCTATACCGAAGATTTAGACAAAGACGTAAACACACAAATTGAATCTGCCGAACAGAAATTGTTTAATCTGGCATCAACCGGCGAATCAGAACACAGTGCTGTATCATTAGCCGAAGCATTAAAAAGCGCCTTGCAAGAAGCAGAAATCGCGTACAAGGCCGATGGAAAATTATCCGGTCTGACAACTGGTCTTGATGATTTAGATAAATCAATCAGTGGCTTGCACCATTCTGATTTAATCATCATTGCCGGCCGTCCTGGTATGGGAAAAACAACACTGGCAATGAACATCGCTTTTAATGCTGCAAATGCGATATTAAATGGGCGCGCAAACGATAAATACAAGGGTGCTGTTGCATTTTTCAGTCTTGAAATGTCCCAAGCACAACTGGCGGCCCGCGTTTTGTCTTCACAATCAAAAATACCTGCATCACGAATGCGTGATGGTAATTTAACAGATGAAGATTTTATGAAAATGTCGCAATATGCAGATGCTTTGTCAAAAGTTCCAATTGTTATTGACGATACCGCAAATATGTCTGTTCCTGGTATAAAAACACGCGCACGTCGCATTGCACGACAATTTGGTGGCATCGCATTGATTGTTATCGATTATTTACAGTTGATGACATCACCTGGTGGCAAACATAATGATAACCGTGTACAAGAATTATCAGAAATCACACGTGGTTTAAAAATACTTGCCAAAGATTTAGATGTTCCTGTTATCGCTTTGTCCCAGTTATCGCGTAAAGTTGAAGAACGTGATGATAAACGACCAGTGTTGTCTGATTTGCGTGAATCTGGTTCTATTGAACAAGATGCGGATATTGTGATGTTCACATATCGTGAAGAATATTACCTTGATGGTCGTTCACCTGAAAAGCGTTTATCTGGTCTGGCATCTGAAAATGCAACACAACACTGGCAAAACAGACTTGACAAAGCCAGAAACAAAGCAGATGTTATAATCGCAAAAAACAGACATGGGAAACCAGAAACTGTCCACCTTAGCTTTAACGGCGATTATTCATTATTTGATAATTTGAACCAGTTTGTTCAAGATGATACGGATACCGAATTTGGCGATAACTTTGCACCGAACACAGATAAAGAAATGCAAAGCATTAGTGATATAAACGATATTCCTGACGATATCATTTAAAAATCACTTGCTATATTTTTTAAAATTTACTACTATTTTGTCAACAAATCTTTAAGGAGTGTACAAATGGCACAAGAAGAAATCATTTTTCCAAACAACATTCGTAACATTCGTGCTGCCAAAGGTCTTAAAATGACAGAATTGGCGAAACGTGCGGGGTTATCTTTATCTGCTGTTTCAAAAATTGAAAAGGGTGTTCGCAGATTAAACCAAAACCAACTTTTGAATGTTTGTACAATACTGAGTTGCAAACTGTCTGATATATTCATTCACGAAACAGATGCTGTTGCACAAAATTGGCAAAATGAAATCAAACGCCGTTTAACAGACAACGAAGGCAGCGGACTTAAAATATTCGGCAGTGGGTTACGCAAAATCCGTCAACGTTCCGAAAAAACTATCGCAGAAGCCGCCAAAGCAGCGAAAATGACATTGTCTGTATACCACAAAATAGAAGTCGGACAACGCGAAGTATACGAAAACGAAATCGATATTCTTGCAAAAGCATTCGGATACACACCAAAACAATTATTTGATGAAATCGCAAAACTTTACAGTGCTGGTGAATTAACAAAACAAATTGACAAGGTTAAAGAACGCGTTAAATCTGTCTTGGAACCGGTTAATCCAATATCTGGTCTGGATATACATGGCGGGTTATATGGTGCCCAGCTGTATGATAATGCACGCAAAAAATTGGTTCCTGTATTTGGTACACCAAGCGGAAAATCAATCAAACTAAAAAAATCTGATGAAAATATGATTGTTGCACCATCTGCCCTTGAAGGACGCAACGGTATCTATGCAATTGTCCCAAATTCGAAACGTCTTGGTGGTTTTATTCCAGAATCTTCACATGTTTTCGCAGATGCTAATACAAAACCAAAGGTTGGCGATTTGGCTGTATTTATAAATGCAGACTTTTCGAAAATTAATTCCGAAGAAACTGTTGATGCACAAATCGCGGTTGTTCGTCAAGATACCAGCGGTAAAATGTACGGACATATATCTGGTCCAGAAGAAAAAGTATCTGGTAAATCAATACATAAAATCGTTATGATTGTTATGCAATAGATATACCCACAGGAGAGAGATTACCATGCCACAACAAGCACATATAATCGCACAACGTTTATTAAACCTTTATCGTCAAGAACACGTTATCGAAGGTGGTTGGGCGGCTGTTAACAAAGTTTTTGTTCAAGAATCAAATGATCCAAAGGTTATCAATGAACTTGAATTATTACCGACTGGCAAAAAATTAATTGCACATATAAATAATCTGCACAGTGGGAAAACCCCGATGGATTCTATCGACAAAGATTTATTGCCTTATGGTGGTATGATGTCTGGGCAAACCGTGATATTTTCGTTAAGCGATGAAGAAAAATCACAATTGAAAATTGCCTTGGACGAATTTCAACCAACACCTGAACATCTGGCCAAGATTAAAAGTATGCCTGTTGTTCAAAGATTTGGTAATGATTGGATAGAAGATATAAAATCTTCTATTATGTCTGATGCAGATATGCTGGCCAAGTGGCGCATTGTTGCAAAAACAGACAAAGCATACCGTATTTGGGATTCTGCTAAAAAATTGTTATCAGAAACCTTAACAGAAAGAAACCGTGCTCAAATCCAGGCAGACATGCCTGAATATGAAACGTATTTGCCAATGTTTGGCGACCAAGGCCAAGAAGCGCTGGCCAGATTACGCACATTTGTTTCATCCATATAATCATTCTGTTTTGTATATCGTGTCATGTGTATGTGGTGTTCCGATATAAATCATTGTTCCATGTGGTGATAATATAAAATCCAATTCTCGCAATCTTTCGCGTAGATTTGTTCTTTTTTGTTGGGTGTTGCAAGTATTTGGTACTTCTACGTCGTCACATATAATTAAATCAGAACGTAAACCTGTAATATTTCCAGATATTCCCTGACATATCACTGATGGTTCTCGTATTCCAATTGGACGTTTAACAGTAATCTTGTGACAGCCCCACTCTTTTTTCACATCTGGTAAAATATCACCGCATAACGGATGATTTTCCAAAATATTTTTTATATGCGAAACCATCCGTGATGCCAATCCTGTTTCTGCTGATAAAATCAATATTCTGGTTTCTGGTTTATAGTATAAAACACATGCGGCAAAAACTCCTACAACAGTAGATTTTCCAGAATGCCTGAATGCGTTCAACAAACCACGATGCTGTTCCATGTTAAAAACATCCACCAAAAAATGCATTATTTGTTCATGATGTTTTGGTGTTTTAAACCCCAGCACCCTGTTCCATTCGTATAAAAAATTGAGTGCTTGCGAAACAGTCATTATTTTCACTTATCCAGCTATTTTATCTATATTTGATAACCAAGTTTTAATTAAGTTTGGTTTACTTGTTTTAATCTTTTTCATTTTTTCCAGATTATTTTTATATTTTTCATCGTACGGCTGTTCTGTTTCAGATCTCATGCGTTTTAATACCGCTTCTTCTGTCAAAGTTTTTCCGCTGTTCCCAGTTGCACCATATTTTGCACGTTGTTCCGATAAAATCTTTTTTATTAAATTAGTTTTTGTTTTTTCATCTTCTGCCATTTGCGCTAATATTTTTTGTCTTTCTGTTTTTGCTGAATTTTTTGATTCTTTGTAATCTAAAACCTTTGTCACATCAGACACTAATTGTCCCATTGTTAAACTCCTTTTTTTATATTAAATACCAACCATCTGTCGTCACAGATAATATAGTTGCAGGTAATGCTTCATTGCTTGATACAGACCACAATGGTTGCATTGTATCAAAATGAATTCCCAATAAATTCATCGTTAAATCACCGCTATATCCAGGACTGTTTTCTTCATAAACTGCATTTGGCATATCCACACGTTTTCCATTTACAAAGACAGTCTTGGTATCTTTTAACCGCAAAGTTATTTTACGTAATCTTAATTTTGTCGGTATATGCCCGTTTATAATCATTGGCAATGCAGAAATGCAATATGAAAAATTATATACATCTGCATCATTTAAACAACTGTTATCAAATTTCTCCAGGAAAGATGTATTTTGTCTTTTTACAACAACATATGTTATATCATCTATAACGGCGACATATTTAAATTGTCCCTGGGTTTTATATGTACCCCATGCTGCTATTTCTGAACTGGTATATTTGTTTAACACAGCCATATTACCATTTGCCATAACAACATATAAACGATGATGTATTTGGTTATATGCGATACTGACAGGATTATCCATAAGATGCTTGGAATAAAGACATAAATCTGTAGCATTATAAGTTTGATTTAATACATCAATATCTAATTCACGAATATCTTTTCCCGATTTAGATACAAAAACTGTACTGCCTTCAATTTTTTGTGGTGGTAAATAATTTGTAATTATACTGCCCACAGATGTATGCTGTTTAATATTAACATTAGATGGTGTTAACGGAGAATTTGAAATCGTCCATTCACCAATTGATGTTAATATTTGTAACGCATCTCCGCTCATAATTGTTGATATCTGGTGATGTTGTGCAGACAACAATGTAACAAAAATTGCTTCATCATCAAGACCTGTACCAACATCAAAATTAGTATATTCACCTGTCTTGGACATCCAAATACTGTTTGGCAAAGATGGACTGCCACCAAAAACAAGTCTATTTTGATGAAACGATATAGACATTGGCCATCCACGCATATTACTGAATACCGCTTCAGTCCAATTATACAAAGGTCCATCAGGTAATGAAAACGGCCCATTAACATACGCAATTGCATTACGTGCATCTTGAACAGATTCTATAATCCATTGTTTATTGTGAATAAACAATCTACAACCAACCCAAGCATTTGACCACATATCTTTATTAGTTGTAAAAACCGCATGGTTATTATCTATATTGCTGGCACCGATAGTTATTGAAATGCTTTCAGTATCATCAAACCTTGTAAAAGGAATATTGATACTGACATCTTGATTCATAAAGAACGAAAATAACGATAATTTAAATCCGTTTGCATTTTTTACTAATGTTCGCGGCTGATAATTTGGATGTACAAAAAACAAAGTATTAAACCTTTGCGCATATTGTATTTTGTTCAAATCTGCAGTATGCCACGGCGCAACCAAAGTCGTTATTTTTACATCATTTTGATATATTTCAATAGACTGTTCATAAATCACTAATAAATATTTTTCATTTTCATTAATTATAAACGGTACTAATATAGAATTATCTATTATCGATGCAATTTTTTTCAATCCTGCTCTGCGTTTCAATCCACCAGATTGTAAAACATCCATATTTTCAAGTTTAGAAACACCACTGTTATTATTTATGGCATAAAAATCAGGCGCAACTTCACCGCAAGAAAAAGTGTTTTGTGTTTGCAAAAAATTCCCCATGAGATTCCCTTTTGATTAAAATCTTGAATTAATTAAAGAAAAATCACCAATATTTGATTGATTCACCGATGTCGTACTGTCTATAAATTTTGCTGATTGATATTCAGATTCATATAAAACACTCATCATCTTGAAAACATTTGCATCACCTAATAATGGAATACAGAATTCAACTGCTAATTTTGTAGCAACCAAATTTGCAAAATAACTTGGGAATCGTTCTGTTTCGGTTTTTATAATTGCTGATATTTCTGTTGTATCCCCAGATGTTATTATTGTTTTTCCCACAATTTGCCCTTGGCATTTCAAAATACGCAAAACATTTTCAGGAATAACAAAATCACCATTTGTATTTCTGGATAAAATTAAAGTTTGCGTTGCGAATCGCCATGGAAAAATTGTTAATAATGTATCAACTGTTGAATCAAACAAAGTTCTGGCCAATTGAGCTGCTGCAGAATCTTCGCACCAAGACTGTATAGGTTTTTCACCCATTTTCAACAAAGCCATTGAACATAAATCTATTTTTGTAAACATATCTAAATCCATTTAAGTAAAAACGGGCTGATTTATTTCCAGCCCGTTAATTAATATAAAATTAAGACAGTGCTCCAACACTGACCACACCTTCTGCCACAGTGACAACTTTGATTGCCGAACCATTAGAACCGTTAATCAAAATTATATCACCTGTGTTCATCAATGTTTTAAGACTTGAAAAATATCCAGATGCAGTTATTGTAGCCAATGTCGCATTTTCTTTATAATGCCACAATGTAAATCCATTCGCATATGCTATCACAGATAAATTTTTATTTTGAAATGCCATTTGATATTCCTTTTGTTTAGATTATTAAGCAGCATCGTCATCGCATTTAATACGAACAATACCTTCGTTATCAATTAAAACTGCACCTTGGGACATACTGTTGCTGATAAAGTGTGCTGCACGTTCACCATGCCAAGTGATGTCAGTTTTTACTTCTTGCCCACACGCATGACCGATACTGGATGCATGATAAATAAAGCAATCACGATCATCTGTATTTGCCAAAGGTAATGAATTACACAAAATCCAATTGACCCCCAACCATTTTCTTGATTCGCAACCATCAATTAACGGTGTTGAACCACCAACATAATCAGCAGATACAAATTCATCTAATTCCAACAATTCATTCCATTGATGAACACCAACAACTGCAAATCTGCGACCATCATCAGGAACATCGTTTTCGTTTAATTTTTCCAATGCTGCCATAATTAAAGCTTTGGTTAATCCTGTAGAATAATCACCAACATATTACGTTGCATTATTCATAGCACCAATTATTAATTCATCTGTTTTGCGACCCAAAGCGTAAGCTCCAGCAGAAGCAACAACACGACGTTCATCAACATTAGTTTTCAATTCATCCAACGCATCAATCCAATCTCCTGCATAATAGTCCTGTAAAACACATTCAACAGGTGTATGATTTAAATTCATAACAGGAACGATACCATGACGCGATTTTGTACTTGCGATACCTTTACCAATTTTTTGGAAAGTTGTTGATGCGCCTACAACACCAGATTTGCTGCGAATTGTAGAACGCAATTTCGTGCCCATTTGTTGATATGCCAAATGAACATCTGCTTCAAATTGTTTTATAAACACTTGATCTACAGACATAGACATAAGAAATCCTTTTTGTTTTGATTAAAAAAATGCCTTGTAAAAGGCACGACATAATTTTGATTGATGGTTGTGCAAAAAATTGCGCCAAAAAACAAAATAAAATACTGGTCCACAAAATGGATTACCCAATAAATAATCCAATCAGACTTTTAAATCTGATTGAAAAATTTATCAAAAAAAATCCCCAGAATGAAAGATTCCGGGGATAATATAACGTCACGCAAATTTGCGTAAAACTATTATTTTTTCTTTACTACTTTCTTAGCAGCTGGTTTTTTTGCAGGTGCTTTTTTTGCAACTGTTTTTTTAACAGCTGGTTTTTTTGCAACTACTTTTTTTGCAACTGGTTTTTTTGCTGCTACTTTTTTTGCAGGTGCTTTTTTTGCAACTGTTTTTTTAACAGCTGGTTTTTTTGCAACTACTTTTTTTGCAGCTGGTTTTTTTGCTGCTGGTTTTTTAACTGCTACTTTTTTTGCAGGTGCTTTTTTAGCGGCTGGTTTTGCAGCTGGTTTTGCACATGCACATTTTTTCTTAGAACCAAAGAACATAATTCTCTCCTTTTAAGTTTTTGGATAGAACAAAACTATTTTGTTCTTAATTCATATTTTATACGAAACAAAACAAATAGTAAAGAACAAAAGTTATTTTGAATATAATTTTTTAAAACCATTTTCTATTTTACGAACATATTCTGGATCTTGATCACGCCAATATTTTGGATTACGCATCATATTTCTTAAATCACTATCAGTTAAATTTTCTGTGACGTTTTTATTTGTTAAAACATCCGGTTCCATTGATTGCATCATCTTGTATATGCCTTGTATTCCCTGGGGTGTAGAGCATAATTCATCAAACGCATCAGCCGGTAAAAATCTTTCTCCAAACGCATTTATTTCACGCATTGCTTCGTTCATTTTATCACTTCCACCAAAAAAATTTTTTAATTCATTTATCGCGTTAGTTTGATTTTGTAATTCAAATAAATTTTTTATTGTTGGTTGTAAAAATTCTTCTGCAATTGAATAAATTTTTTCAACTTGCTTAGAAGTTAATCCAATTTCATGAAATTTATTACGAACCGATTCGTTATCAAACAATTCATTTTTTGGATATTCAGATGCATTATCCGGCACACCAATTGCATGATTGAATTTTTGTTTTACACTTTCATCACTGTCATCTTTGGGCAACGAAATCATGCCACTCATCTTTTTTTCTAATTCACAATACGACTTAATCAACGCAGATGTATTTAATTCACCATTGTCATCTAGAAATTTTTCTGGAATTTGTTCCATTGTTTTTTCCTTTTGTTGAAGATTCTTGTTTAAGAAAATAGATACCAGCCAATGTAAATATTGTTTGCAACATTGTAAAAATATCTTCATCACCTATCAAATAAGCACCAATTGCAGACACAATACCAACACTTGATACAACATATGTCTTTTTACCTTTTAAATAACCACCGTTTATTATTTTGTTCATATAAAAATCCTTTGGTTTATAAATAAAATAATATATCTTCATATTCTGCGATATACCCACGTGACATTGCCCATTCGGGAATAATATCTGCATGATGAAATTTTGTCGCACCAAAAACAAAGTCTTGTAAATTACCATGCATCATCGTTTGAACAACGCGTAAACACATTTGAAATTTTTTATCCGTCACATTTACATTCATATATTGATGACGTTTTGATTTTTCATTTAAAACATCAAAAATATTTTTATCATGTGCAATATCTTCAAAAGACCTGTTATATTTCGAATGAATATTATAAATCATTGAAGCAAATGCTTCTACAAGTGGCAAAGATTCTGCACCTGTTTCTGCATATACAATACGCGCAATTTTATATTGAATAAATTTTGTATTATCGTTGTTTGTAATCAAATTTAATTGCATGGTTAAATCCGTTTGGTATAAAAAAAACACACAAAAAAATGTGTGGGTTGTTAAATACATAATAAAAAAAATCCGCCATTAATGCGGACAGACTTCTTATTCTTGATTACTTGTATAATATCACAAATCGCATCAAAAGTCAAGACAATTAAATGCTGATTTCATCACCATATGTTAAAATATATCGCGTATCACACCGTAAAACCAATGCACCATCTTCGTTCAAGCCTATTAATTCTGCAGGCTTTCCACGAAATTGAATTATTTTATTTAATGCAGCAGCTAATTCCATCCAACGTTCTTTGACAACAACAAAATTTGCATTACGCCATTTATCTATCTTTTTTATCAACACACTTAAAACATCATTCACAGATGCATCAGAATACTTGTTCATCTTGACAGTCTTGTATTCTTTCACCGTTGGACATGTAGCAATATTAATTCCTATACCAACAATTACAAAATTTTGTGAATATTCTATTAAAATACCACTTATCTTTTTACCATCGACTAATATGTCATTAGGCCATTTGATTTGTGGTTTTATACCAAACACAATCATAGTTTCAGCAACTGCAACAGCAATCGCATAAGACAGTTTAGGATCACGTTCTGCGATTTTATAAATGAATGAAGCATACAGATTGCCATGATGTGATACCCATGTTCGCTTATATCGTCCACGTCCAGCACTTTGTGCCAACGCAGTGACAACAGTTTTACCAGTCACATCACCACGAGCAATTAAATCATGTGCATAATCTTGAGTACTTGGGATTTTGTCGAAAGATATTAATTTATATGTGTCCAATCTTGTATTTCCCATCTATATTTTGAATAATATCATATCCATACATTTTACGCAATTGATAAACCGCGTTTTCCACAGCATGCGTTGTCACATTTGGTAAAACACCAATCAAATCTTTTAATTCACGCATAGTAATATTTGGTTTTTTATAAAGAGTGACTATGATTTTATGTTGTAATTTTGGTAAAATAACTTCGTGTCCAAATACAGAATGTATAATATCCTTGTGTTCAAATTGTGTCAGGATAATAGATTGTAATTCTTGTACAGAAATGGGTGTCTTGATATCAATGTCGTCAAAAATAACATCTGCGCTATTTGGCGAATCGATAACAGATACACCCAAATCAGAAAAAATATGGTTCCAATATTTATCAGTAGTATAAACTTTTATATTTTCTAACATACCTACACAATAGCCGATTTTTCAACCATGTGCAAGATTTTATTACCTTACATAGTATGTGAAGAAGACGGAATAAATTTAGTAAAATCTTCCAGTGAAGCGCCTGTTGATGCCAATATTTTAGAAATACTGTTAGTTGACGGCCAACGTGGCTGACCTTCTTTGGACCAACGTTTACTTTTATTAAATGTAGTTGGATCTAAACCGCTACATTTTGCCAGGCCAGAACAAGACATATTATGTTCATTTGCAAATTGTTCTATCGCATGCCATACGTCATCATGTGTCATAGTATTTTTCTCCTATTATACGTCTGTTTTCCAACCTAATAATCTAATAATAATTGATATTACGAATTAATTCAATTATCGTTTTATTGTTTGATTTCCTAGGCTAAAAAGCATAAAAAAGAATATACGAAAAAATTTTTTGACAAAATACTTGACAAATTGTTTTTTGTGTATTATATTTCGATTCGTCAAAGGATGATTAATCATTTGACCATAGCGGGCCCAGAGTTTTCAGACTCCCTCCTACATTCTCTCTCCTCTGGACTTTGGGCCCAAACAAAAGTTTAGGATGCCCATTTCTTTTTCTCCTTTCCTTCCTTTCAGGGCATCCGGAAAATACCGCCGGAAACGGCGGTGTTTTTTTGTTTAAATCAATTTTCCAATTGCAACCGCAGTATCACACATACGGTTTGAAAAACCCCATTCATTATCATACCATGCTGTCACATGTAATACTGTATCATCAATAACGCGTGTTTGAGTTGAATCAAATATCGAACTATGTTTATCGTGTGTAAAATCAATAGATACCAATGGTCTTTCGTTATATCCCAAAACCTTTGATTGCGATGCCGACATCACAGCATTCACTTTTTCCACTGTCACTTTCTTTTTCATATTTAATACTAATTCAACCACAGAAACGTCTGGTGTTGGAACACGAATTGCGATACCGTCCATTTTACCAGCCAACTTTGGTAGCACCAAACCAATCGCTTTTGCTGCACCAGTACTGGTTGGAATCATAGAAAGATTCGCAGCACGCGCACGACGTAAATCTTTGTGTGTTTTATCTAATAATTGTTGATCGCCAGTATATGCATGTACCGTTGTCATCCATCCGTTTTCAATACCAAATTTTTTATCCAACACGTTTAATACAGGTGCCAAACAATTTGTTGTACATGATGCGTTTGAAACAATAATATCTTTCTTGGTTAATTTATTATCATTTACACCAAAAACAATAGTTTTATCAGCCCCAACAGATGGCGCAGAAACTAAAACACGTTTTGCCCCACAATCAATATGGACACGTGCTTTATCTGCCGATGTAAAAAGCCCTGTGCATTCCATGACTATATCGATTTTTAATTTTTTCCATGGATACTTTGATGAATCGCGTTCTGATAAACATTTGATTTTTTGCGAACCAACAACGATACAATCATTCTGTACCTTGACTGGCATATTTAATTTTCCATGGACAGAATCATATTCCAACAAAAAAGCATTCTGTTCAATTGGTGCCAAATCATTAATCGCGACAAATTCAATGTCTTTGCGTCCAGATTCCAATGCGGCACGTAAAATCAAACGACCAATACGCCCAAAACCATTAATTGCAACACGAATTTTTTTCATTTGTTTTTCCTTTGTTTCCTTTCTTTTTTACAAGACAATTTTATCACAAAAGGTGATACAAGTACAATTTGATTTTTTTCTATTGTTTCTTGCAAATAACAAAAGTCGTTTTTATAATAAGAAACATGAATACAAAACCAATTATTATTACAGGTCCGACCGCATCTGGTAAATCCGATTTTGCGCACAAATTGGCGCAACGTATAAATGGTGCAATTATAAATTGTGACAGCGTACAAATATACCGGGGCATTGAAAATATATCTGCATCACCATTTGCCGAAAGAACCGGCAATTTTGATGAAATAGATGGTGTGCCATATAAACTATTTTCGATTCTTGATTTAAAAGAACATATCAGTGTAACAGAATATCTTGACCGCGCACGCATCGCGATGGATGAAGTTATTGCAATGGGAAAAACACCTATTTTTGTTGGCGGAACAGGATATTACATAAACGTTTTATTAAATGGCATTTCACAAATGCCTGATATCAGCGATGAAACACGAAACCGCGCACGCAGCATGGTAAAAAACGATATTGATAATGTTCGTAAAATATTAGGAAAAGATTTTGATAAAACAGACCCACAACGTCTTTCACGCGCATTGGAAGTTTTTATACAAACAGGAACACATTTATCAAAATGGCAAGAAATGCCACGAACTGGAGCTTTGGTACCGAATGCTTTCAAGATATTAATCTTGCCACCACGTGAAATTTTATTAAATCGTATTGCAAGACGTATTCCAGAAATGATAAAAGGCGGTGCATTAAACGAAGGAAAATATATCACAGAAAACAATCTTGATCCTGAACGTGCAATTGGGGCTGTTCAAATTTGCAAAATGTTAAATGGCGAACTGTCAGAAAATGACGCAATTCAAAATTGGATTATAAAAACAAATCAATATGCAAAACGGCAGCGAACATGGTTTCGTGGCCAATACACTGCCGATTTAGAAATTTTACGTGTTCCAAATAATGATGATTTGGAAAAGACAATAAATAAAATTAGTTAAGAATATATTTTTGGTGTTTTCAACTCTGGTTCCAATCCCAACGCAATGCGTTTTGCACGGATTAATTTGTACAATTGCTTTGCACGTTGTTCTGGTTGGTATGAAACAGATTCGCCCCGAACCAAAGATACATCTTTGCACACAACAGAATCAACACATTGGATTTTTTTCTTTTTTGATTTCTTTTCTGTGGCTGTACGCATAGCTTTTTGTTGCAATCCCCATTCACGTTTTTTCTGTTTTGTATAAACATCACCAACATGTTGTGCATGTGCACCGTACAGTTTTTTGAATAATTCATCAACACATATATTGCGACTGATTTCTGGGTTTCTGCGATTCACAAACACAGATAAATAATCGCTGATAAGATGTAATAAATTCTTTAAATATCTTGGGCTGTTTGTTATGCCGTTTTTTTCTGGTAACATACGAATAAAAAATCTTGTTTTAAATTCCAGAAAATCTTGACGTTCAACAGAATACGCAAAATCTTTGCGCCATGTATTTCCAAATTCTTCTACTGTTTGAAAAGAAGAACCAAATTCTTCAATAAATTCTTTGGTAATAAATATTTTGTATGATTCAAACTGTTCCTTGACAGAATTATCCTGTTTTGCATGTAATTTTTTAAGATTAGCTGGTTTTGTCATATTGTCACCTTTTTTTGCTGACAACAATATAATACAAAAAACAGTATTGTCAATATCTATTTTTTACTTTCTAGCAATTGTTTATATTCTTGATATGTGCTTTTATCTAGACCGATTTTGCGCATTTTTTTACGTACCCAGACCAATCCTTTGAATTCTTGTTTCGTTTTGCCATATCCAGCCCATTCCCAATCTATGATACCAGTAATAACCATCGTTTTAGGATTTATTAAAATATTGCTACACATATCACCATGAATCCACGAAAAATCTGGCGCAGTATCATATACTTTTAAATCGTCAATTTCTGGCGGATTTGCAAAAGATTTTTTGTATATAAACATGGCCAATTGTTTACTGATTTGTGATTGATATTTTTTTATACGTCGACTTGATATATTCACCAACAATTTTCCGGGGATGAATTTACTTTTGTAAAAAGTATACCCATTTGATGTTACGAAATCTATTTGCGGAATATCAATACAGCACCATGGACGAATTGCATCTGTAATACGTTTTTCATTTTGAAAACGTTCAAAATTCACCGTTTCATTATTACGTTTTCGAACTTTGAATGTGTATTGATTATCAAATACAAACACAATAGATCCCCCACCCTTTGTTAAACGCATTTTTTCAAAATTTAATTCAGGGCACACAGATTTCAAGGCATTTAATTTGCGCCTGTAATCAAATAATACGATTACACGCAGCCAATCGCGCCATTTTTTTATTGGGACAATGGCGAATAATCTGTCACTTAATTCAAACAAAATCTTCCACATAGTATTTTCTTTTATTTCCAGATAAATGATTATTGAAAAAATAAAAAAAAACAAGTATTTTATGAATATGTTTAAAAATGGTGACATTATAAAAGTTTTGATACCTAACGTCATAAACACTGGTTATGATTATCGGTTGACAATGGATGCAGATATTGGTGATTTTGTTCGTGTGACAGTTATGAACCGCCAATACATTGGTGTTATCATCGGGAACAGTGACAGTGGTCTGGATATATCAAAAATAAAACCCATTATTGATGTTTGTAATATTGGTCATATGTCAAAGGCCGACATAGATTGGATTTATAAAATGTCACAATGGACATTAATGACCCCAGGCGCAGTATTACGATTAATTTTAAATGTCCCAGATGCATTTGGCGCACCAAAAACGGAACAATTATATACTTTTAATTTTGATACAAATATGAAAATGACAGACACTCGTCAATCTGTGGCTGATGCATTTCAATCAAACGACAACGAAGCAATGTCAATAAATGATATTATTAATATCGCACATGTTGGGAATTCTGTTGTCAAAGGAATGATAAAAAACGGTTCATTGGTTTGCAGTGATGTACGTGAAAAAAATAATGATGATTTTGTTTACGAATATCATGATACAGGAAATATAGTTTTAAATGACGAACAACAATTAGCGGCAAACACATTAAAATCTGCCTTGGATAAAAACGAATTTTCTGTACATTTACTAGATGGCATCACCGGATCTGGTAAAACCCAGGTTTATTTTGATGCTGTATTAAATGCGTACAATAACGGCAAATCTGTTTTATTGATGATGCCGGAAATCGCTTTGACTGCACAATTTATGGACAGATTCAAACAACGTTTTGGAAACCCTCCTGTTGTTTGGCACAGTAATTTAACATCATCACGCCGTCGTAATATTTGGCGCGGGGTTGCACGTGGCGATATTCGTATAATTGTTGGAACACGCAGTGCCCTGTTCTTACCATGGCAGAATCTTGGATTAGTTGTTATAGATGAAGAACACGACACATCATATAAACAAGAAGACATGGGAAATTATCATGCGCGCGACATGGCGATATTGCGCGCTAAAATTGCTAATTTTCCGATTATTTTGGCCAGTGCAACACCATCAATTGAAACGCTTTATAACGTAAGTTTAGGCAAATATAATCGTATTCGTTTAACATCGCGTTTCGGTGGCGCACAAATGCCAACTATTGAAACTATTGATATGCGCGGCATACATCCTGAAACATATAAAATAGGACAAGAAGAAAAGTCTGGTAATTTATCACCACAGTTATGTGATGAAATACGTGATACAATTTCACAACACAGACAAGTTATGTTGTTTATAAACCGTCGTGGTTTTGCACCGATTATTCAATGTAAAAAATGTGGATGGGTTGGTGAATGTCCAGATTGTTCTGTGGGTTTGAATTACCATAAACACCTTAATAAAATGGTATGTCACATGTGTGGAAAAACGATGGCTTTACCGCAAAAATGTCCACAATGTAACGATAATGTATCAATGCGAGGTGCGGGTCTTGAAAGAATAGAAGAAGAAGTTCATGCCAAATTTCCAAACGCAAGAACAGCATTGGTATCAAGTGATACAATAACATCGCGCGAATCATTAGAACGTTTAGTTCATAAAATGGAAGATGGCGAAATAGATGTTGTTATTGGAACACAAATTTTAGCCAAAGGACACCATTTTCCAAATCTGACGTTGGTTGGTGTGGTTGATGCTGATATGGGATTATTTGGCACAGATTTTCGCGCAGGTGAACACACTTTTCAACAATTATTCCAAGTTGCCGGACGTGCCGGTCGTGGTGATTTTCCGGGACGTGTATTATTACAAACTTATCAACCAGAACATCCTGTAATCCGCGCGATTTGTGCGGGTAATCGTGATGAATTTATGGGAACAGATATGGAATCACGGCGCAATGCAAAAATGCCACCTTTTGGACAATTAATTGCTATTATTGTTGAAGCAGATAAAGAAAACACATTGAAAAAATATTGTACTGAATTATCAAATGCTGCCCCAAATTTAAATGGTGGGAAAATCATGGGTCCAATTGCAGCACAAATATATCAAATACGAAATTGGTATCGCATGCGTTTTTTGGTAATGGGTGATGCACGCGCAAATTTACAACCAATTGTTCGCGATTGGCTGGCCAAGGTAAAAACCCCAGCAAATGTTCGAATAAAAATAGACGTGAATCCAATGAATTTTATGTGATTATACAATTTCTGTGACGGCACGCAGCCCACCTTCGCGCGACAATTGAACAACACGAATTTTCTTTTTCATTTCTGCAATCAATTCGCTACGGTCGTATGCCGGTTGCGTATGCAATATACGATCTGCAAATGCAGCATAGGCCGCTTCGGCATTTTCAGCATGAATTGTGGTATAAAAATGGTCATGTCCAGTTCCCAACATTTCCCACAACACAGACGCATTATCTGTTGATATTTCACCACCAATGATAACATCAGGTGTCATACGTACAACCAAATCAAGTAATCGTGCATAATTAAAATCATTTGTTTGTTCTGTACGCGACAAGATGAAATGAACACGATTTTTTTGTGGGACACGAATTTCACGTGCATCTTCGACAGTTATCACACGACTGTTTTGATCAATCAATGTTAACATGTGATTTAAGAACGTTGTTTTCCCGGTTGACGTTGCCCCAGATATCAAAATAGGACTGCCATCATTAATAGCAGACATTAATTTTTCATACGGGTCATCAGGACGTTCTATTTTGCGTTGATTGACCTTTAATAATTGTTGACCCTTTTGCAAGTGATAATTTTCAAAACTTGTTTCACGTACACCGCCACCACGTATATTTAATGCAACCCCGCCAGTCACATCGCGTTCATCATATTGAACATTCGGTCCAGCAATAGCAGAAAAACGATGATTTCCTGGTAATGTTGCATAAACCACCGGAATACCACTGACCGGATTAAAAGGTCGTTCATATATGTTCGCAACAGTATGAATTAAATCAATCAGATATTGTTTCGATAAAACAGGTGCAGCATACGAAACCCATGGTACACGCGCACCATTAAGGCGCAGCCAAACTTCACCAGCATGATTTATCGCGATTTCTTCAACAAAAGACGGCGTATAAAATTCTGCCAATGGTTTTAATAAAGATTCAAGAACTACATTACTCATTATTTTTATATTTTATCATAAATCGTGGCTTGAATCAAAAAACTTTATTTGCTAGAATGTAAAAAGTAGCAAGAGAAAGAGAAATGAAAAAAACTATATTTTGTTTGTTGTCTGCCGCGGTTTTATTGACTGCGTGCAATACTGGTAATAATGATTTTTATGAATCTGGTGATGGTGATAACGGTGCGTACAGCGAACGCAGTGCGGAATTTATGACCGAAAAAAATGAATTTTCGCAAATCGATTCGTATAAACCAAAAACCAAGGCTGAACGTGAAGCGTCTGCAAATAAGTGGAACACCGCACGTAAAGAAACCAGATGGCAAGAATACAAAGGGTCCATGATTCGTGTTGAAATCTTGCTGGGTGATACAGAAGTGCGCGAAATGCGTTTGCGTTTGATGCAAAACGCAGACGGTACCGACGTTGATGCAGATATGCGGACTGTTCTTGGACGTGTTGCAGATTATGAAATGAAAAAAGTTTGTGGTCGCAATGCAGAAACTATTGTGATTGTTTACGACCAGCCATCTGTTCAGGCTATGCGTCCAACATCATTCTATGACTATCGTATTGAATCCGAAGGTGCAACAATGCGCGAATATGGCTTCAGATGCGTTTATCACAAATAAAACAAAGGGGTAAAATATGAAAAAAATAGTAAGTGTATTGGGTATATGTGCGTTGTTGGCTGGTTGCGACAAAACCGCCAAGAACGGTGATACTGTTGTAATTGATTTTGCTGGTTTCTTAGGAACCGAACAATTTGCTGGTGGAACCGCAGAAAATTATCCTTTGAAACTGGGATCTGGCACATTTGTTCCTGGTTTTGAAGAACAATTAATTGGTGCAAAAGTTGGCGAAAGTCGCGATATTAACATTACTTTCCCGCAAAACTATATTCCACAACTTGCAGGAAAAGACGTCGTATTCAAAGTGACAGTCAAAGAAATCAAAAAATAATAAAAAAACCGCCTTGCTGGCGGTTTTTAAATTCTGTTTTTTATATTGCTTTGATAAAAATTTTTGCACGATTCGCAGTATCAATAACCGCCTTTTTATCAATCACAAAACATGTTTTTGCATTAACAATGATACCATGTAATTTCGCAGCAGCAACCGCGCGGACAGTATCTACACCAATTGCAGGAATATCAATTCTTAAATCTTGACCAGGTTTTGTCATTTTTGCAAAAACGCCACCAGATTTTCTTTTGTTTTTACGCATTTCAACAACACGATCTAACATACGTGCGGTACCTTCGGCCGCTTCAACAGCAACAACTTGTTTATCAACAACAACCGATGCACCAATGTCTTCAATTCCAATTGTGTGCGAAACCTGAATTGCGCGTTCAATATCACGCATATCAGTTTTTGATGGTTTGGTCTTGGTTTGAATACCAGTTTTTTCAAAAGTCAATTCTGGTGCCAAATCTTGAGCAGCAACAATTTCATACCCACGTTTTTCCAACGCCTTGTTCAATGCGACAGCCATAGAATCATACCCCCGTTGATGTTTTAAAACACTTAACAATACAGACAACGACCATAAATCAGGACGAATGTCATACAGATTTATATGTCCCAATGCCCCAACAAAACACAGTTTGCTTATACCACGTTTTTTGCATTCGCGAGCAGCCAACCCAGCCCCGCCAACACGAATAACCAAATCAGGATTTAATTTCGGATCATAAAAATTCTTTAATCCAATAACATACACATCCCATCCGTTTTTGCGTAACGCATCACGTGCCAAAAACGGCAGCGCCAATGCACCACAAAATAAAGCAACTTTTTTATTTGAATCTTTTTTCATAATATTAATAATAGATGCAAAACGTATTGGAATCAAGACAGAATTTATGTTAATATAAAATTATGACAATAAAAAAATGTCCTTTTTTGAATTTATGCGGCGGCTGTAAATACGATTTTACAGACGATGAATATCGTAAAAACAAATTAAAAGAATTACCAAAAATCAAATTCACTGACGATGCGATATGGGGAAAACATGGAACGCGGCGACGTGCTGATTTTGCATTTACAGATGGACATTTTGGTTTTTTTAAAAAACAAAGTAAAGATATTATTGATATTGAAAAATGTCCAAATTTATGTGACGAAATAAATGATATTTTACCAAATTTAAAACGTTTAAATTGGACTGGTACAGGCAGTGTTTTAATAACAAAATGTGAAAACGGTATCGATATTGCTGTTAATTCTGATGTGCCGTATTTTAATGCTGAATTCAAGACGAATGTTGAAAAATTACCACCCCAGATTATTCGTTTTGTTTGGAATGATAAAATTGTACGAAAATACACAGAACCAGAAATTAAATTTAATGATAAAATTATAAAATACCCAACAAATGCGTTCTTACAACCAACATGTGAAACAGAACAGATTCTGCGTGATTTGGTTATAAAATATGTAAATGATGCGAAACATGTTGCAGATTTATTCTGTGGACTGGGGAATTTTACATTTGCAACAAATGCAACCGGTTTTGATATTGTTGGAAACGGTGTAAAACGCGATTTGTTTAAACGTCCATTAACAAGCAAAAACCTTGATCAATATGATGTTGTAATAATGGATCCACCGCGAAGTGGCGCAGAAAAACAATCAAAAGAATTGGCAAAATCAAATGTAAAACGAATCGTTTATGTATCTTGTAATCCAAACACTTTTGTCCGGGATTGCAATATATTAGAACACGGTGGCTATAAAATGACAGTAACGATACCTGTTGATCAATTTGTTGGTTCTGCCCATTGGGAAATATTCAGTGTTTTTGAAAAATAATTTTCCAACAATCAGGTAAGAAAACCTAATTACATTTTTTTGAATATTAATGACGTATTTATACCACCAAATGCAAAATTATTATTCATCACATAATTTGTCACAAATTCACATCCTGTTTCTGTTATATAATCCAGTTTGCCACATTCTGGGTCAGGTGTTTTTAAATTTAATGTTGGTGCAAACCAATTATTATTCATCATTTGAATCGCCCAAATTGATTCCAGTGCACCACATGCCCCAAGTGTATGACCAACATAACCCTTTTGTGTACTGCATGGTGTTTTATTTCCAAAGACCATTTCTGTTGCCAGTGATTCCGCAATATCACCATGTTTTGTTCCCGTACCATGCATATCAATATACCCGATTGATTCAGGTGACAAGCTTGCACATTTTAACGATAAACGCATACATTCCGCCATTGTGTCTTTGTTTGGTTGAGTTATGTGTGTTCCATCTGTATTTGTTCCAAACCCAACGATTTCAGCATATATTTTTGCACCACGTTTAACTGCATGTTCGTATTCTTCCAATATCAATGTTCCAGCACCTTCACCGATAACCAAACCATCGCGTGACACATCAAACGGCGACGGTGTTTTATCTGGGATATTATTTTTAACACTAGTCGCATATAATGTATCAAATACGGCAACTTGGGTTGGATCTAATTCTTCGGCTCCACCTGCAATCATAATGTCTTGGGCCCCGGATTTGATTGCTTCATACGCATAACCGATTGATAAACTGCCCGATGTGCATGCGGTACCACTTGGTATCAAACGGCCTGTTGTTTTAAAATACAATGATATATTCACCGCCGTTGTTTGTGGCATAATTTTTATATATGAAGATGAATTAATTGGTCCAACTTCATGTGTTTTAACCATTGAATAAAAATCAAGAACCGGACCAGCCGAACCAAATGACGAACCATACGCAACCCCTGTACGTCCAGATGTTATAATTTCATCATTTAATAGCCCAGCATCAATCAATGCTTGTTCGGCGGACCATACTGCCATCACAGACACAGGCCCCATTGTACGTAAAACTTTGCGTGTATAATGTTCTGGTATTACAAAATCATTAACTGGCGCAACCAGATGTGCATTCAAGCCTTTAATTTGTGCCAAATCTTCACGTACAACGACTGCATTTTTATAAATATGCAAACGCTCAAAAGCACGTTTGACATCGCACCCCAGCGCACTGACTAATCCCATTCCAGACACAACAACGCGTTTCATTAAATCATTCCCCCATTTACAGATATAACCTGACGTGTAATATATGCAGCATCGTCACTTAATAAATATGCAACCAAAGACGCAACTTCTTTTGCCTGTCCCATACGGCGCATTGGTATCATTTTTTGAATTTCTTCAACAGGCAAATTTGCTGTCATGTCTGTTTCAATTAAACCTGGAGCAATTGCATTAACAGTTATATTACGTTTTGCCAGTTCCACAGCCAACGATTTAATCGCACCAATTATACCAGCCTTGGATGCAGCATAATTAACCTGGCCACGATTACCCATAACCCCAGATATTGAAGAAATCGCGATAATGCGTCCACCATTACGCGCGGATATCATTGGCATAACAATCGGGTGTAATACATTGTAAAGCCCATCCAGATTTGTGTGTAACACTTTATCCCATGCATCCCCATCCATTATTGGAAACGGATTATCAACAGTTATACCTGCATTACATACAACACCATAATATGCACCATGTTCATTTATATCATCTGTTAGGACTTTCTGTGTTTGGTCACGATTTGAAATATCAAACGATAAAATTCTTGCATTTCTCCCCAATTCTTTAACCGCATTCAAAGTCTTTTCTGCCGCATTTTTATTTGAATTGTAATGCAACACCAAATCATAGCCTTGGTTTGCCAAGTATAAAGCAATTGCTTGTCCAATTCCACGTGATGCCCCTGTAATTAAAACAGTCTTATTCATTTGTTTCCCCCATAAAATCGTTTATATTATCTGGTCGAAAAGCATTTAAATTTGCATTTGCGACTAAATTATTATTCATATCATATATATTACATTCAAACGATGCAATATTCGAATCACAAAACATAGATTGAACATGCACATAATAACTTTCATCAACATTAAAAACAGGCACCATAACATGCAAATCACGTGTTCCCATAATAAATCCAGGTACGGCCCTAGTTTGTCCTTTTTCATGAATATCTTGAGCCCCAATATAACACGCAATTGATTGTGCGATATATTCCAACGCAACAACCCCCGGCACACCATTTATATTTTTTTGAAAAAGCAAATCTGTATCACGAACATCAATACGTGTAACCATTTTTTGCGTATCAAAATCAACAGATTCTATCGCTGTTATAAATGCCATAGGTGCTTTTTGCGGTAATAAATCTGCCGGATTTAAATTCATTTACTTCCCCATTATTAAACTGGCATTACTGCCCCCAAATGCAAAAGCATTACACAATACAGTATTTATTTCTTTTGTTTCGCCGTTTTGCGCCAACCTTATTTTTGCGCAATCATCAGCATATTCACCATCAAAAACATGCGGGATAATAAAATTATGTTTTAACATCAACCAAGATAAACCCATACTTATCGCACCAGCTGCCCCTAACGTGTGTCCTGTTAACGGTTTCGTTGATGCACATAAAACATTTTCACCAAACACAGTGTTTATCGCCAAAGATTCCATTGCATCGTTTGCAATTGTTCCTGTGCCGTGCATGTTTATAAAATCTATGTCACACGCGTTCAATTTCGCATCGTTTAGACCAGATATCATTGAAGCAATTGCACCAGCACCCGTTGGATCAGGACTGGTTAAATGGTACGCATCAGAACTTTCGCCAATACCCAACATTTTTATTCCGCAACAACCCTTTTCTAATATAAATAACGCAGCGCCTTCACCCAGGTTTATACCATCCCTGTTTTTTGACATCGGATTTGTGTGTTTTTTGCTTAATGCACTTAACGCATCAAAACCATTCAAGGCAAAATCACAATGCGCATCAACACCACCAACCAATACAGCATCACAAAAACCATTTTCAATTAATTTACGCGCACTTTCAAAAACATTCAAACTGGATGAACATGCAGTTGACACAGTAAATGTTGGCCCCATAAAACCAATTTTTTCGCGTATATATTGACTTGGTGTTCCCAATTCTAGTTCTTTAATAACATCAGATTTTATTTCTGTATTATTTCTTAAAGCCGTTTCTATGTGTTTTTGTGCTTCACCGACCCCAGTATTAGAAGACCCAATAATAATTCCTAAACGTTTTGCATCATAATTTTGTTTTAACAATTCTATATCACCAGAAATTTGGATTAATGCAGCATCAATTAAATCATACATACGTAAATCATGTGTTCGGTCAACAGGTGCAGTTCCAAAAGGAACAACATCACCACCAACAACAACATTACCAGAGAACATCGCGGATACACTGCCCATCCCAGCATTTCTTATAATATCGTTGTGATTTGCACCCAGTGCACACACAAATCCAAGATTTTTTAATACATATTCCATTTTAAATCCAACTTGCAAAATAGGAATCTTTTTATATAATGGTACAGTATTGTATAAAAAAATTGATTTTTCAAGTATGAACAAAACGTTATATATTGATAATTTTACATTCTGGATGGAAAATGACACTGAAAAATTACCTGACGTGTCTTTTATACCACCAATGTTACGCAGAAGAATGAGTATACTTGAAAAAATCGCAATCAGTTTGGCATCTAAAATTGCCCCAGATATTTCGGAATATAAAACTGTTTTTGCATCACGTTTTGGTGAATGGGAACAAACGATTAAATTAATACGTCAATTTTATACAGCCCATGAAATGTCACCCGCAGGTTTCAGTAATTCTGTTCATAATGCTGCGATGGGGCATTTGTCTTTGCTGACACATAATAAAAATTCTTATACGTCAATTGCAGGTGGTGAAACAACAATAGAAAATGCCTTGCTGGATGCGATGCTGGCCGATACACCTGTTTTATTTGTTTATGCCGAAGAAAAAAATCCAGAAGATTATACAAATGCACTCAATGGTCCCGTTTTATCTCATGGTTGTGCAATTTTGATAACGACAAAAGGTACCAATAAATACGAATTAATATCAAATAATGAAAAATTATCCGCACTTTCGTTTTTGGATCTGAAAGAAGTTCTACAAAACGGTACAGATATAAAAACATCCGGTTGGATTTTATCGAAAAAGCAATGAAAAAATACCTGCGTTCTTTTTTAAGCGGTTTTTGTTTTTTCCTGTTTGGGATTGGTGGTTTAATTGCAGGCACATTAATTGTACCTTTTCCGTTGTTGCTGTGCAATAAAAAGACACAAAGACGCATTTTATCAGGAACTGTCCATTATTTATGGAAAGTTTTTGTTTGGTTAATGTGTGTATTAAAATTGATTGCGGTAAAAACATCAGACGAAAAAGAAATAAAGCAACTGCGTGGAAAGATTGTTATTGCAAATCATCCTTCTTTGATTGATGTTGTGATATTGGTATCTAAAATACCTCGTTCAATATGTGTTGTCAAAGGCAGCCTTTTTCAAAATTTTTTCGTAAAATTTTTAATTCGTCACATTTATCTGTCTAATTCTATGCAACCCGAAGATTTTTTGACGACAGCCACAAATTACCTTGATGATGGTTATAATATTATCATTTTTCCAGAAGGTACCAGAACAATAAAAAATAACCCCATTCATTTACACCGTGGGTTTGCATACCTGCACTTACATTCAAAACACGATATCCAACCAATTCACATTGAAAACATACCCTATATTTTGGGCAAAAACCATAAATGGTATGATGTTGGTGATAAAACATCTTTTTATACAATAAAAATATGTCCTGTAATTCGTTTTAAAACGATGCCGAATTTAACATATCGCCAGAATGCTGTTTCAGTCACAGAAAAAGCAAAAAAAGCCTTGTTTGATTTATAGAAAACTTGACATTTGTGGTTTGTTTTCCTAATATTTGGCATGCATTCACATTAAAGGTATACCATGAAACAAGAAGTACTTGAACAGGAAATCAAAGAAATTATCGTTTCTGCTTTGGATTTAGAAGATGTAACTGTTTCAGACATTGATTCCAAGGCGCCACTTTTTAACGAAGGCTTGGGACTTGATTCTATTGATGCATTGGAACTTGGGATGGCATTAAAGAAAAAATATGATGTTAATTTCAAATCAAATAAAGATGAAAACAAAGAATATTTCAAATCTGTAGAAACATTGGCAAAATACATCGCAAAATCTAAAAACATCACATTGGAGTAAACAAATGCACACAAGAGAAGAAATATTTAATACCGTTAAAGATATTTTGATTAAAGATTTTGATTGCAAAGAATCACAAATCAAAATTGAATCTAATTTAATAGAAGATCTAGATTTGGACAGTATTGATGCGGTTGATTTGGTTGTTAAATTACAAACTATCATTGATCGCAAGGTTGATCCTGAAGATTTTAAACAAATCCGTACTTTACAGGATGTTGTCGATGCAGTTGAAAAGATTGTTAACAATAATCACTAGATTCTTTTTTGGCATTTTTGTTGTCGCGTATCCTTTCGCTGTTTTTTATGCATTAAAACAAGAGATTGCAACACGTTTTATTGGTTTGGTTTTACTGGTGTTAGTCTCGTTTTCTTTCTTGCGGAATAAAAACAAATACATATTTATACTAGGATTAGTGTTGTCTTTTCTTGTTATACTTTTCAACCAAGATGTATTTCTAAAACTTTACCCTGTATTGATGAATCTTGGTCTGGGTTGCATTTTTGCATTGTCTTTACGTAAAACACCTGTTATTACCCAGTTTGCACAAAAGATGCAAAAACGACCTTTGAACACAAAAACTATTATTTATACAAAACATGCTACAATTGCATGGGCAATATTTATGTTTGTAAATACAGTTTTATCCTTCATCACTGTATTTTTATCAGACAGAATCTGGGTATTATATAATGGTTTTATATCTTATATTTTAATTGGTATAATGATGCTGGGTGAATACATCGTTCGTAAAAGGAAAGAAAAATGTTTACACCAATAAATCGCCTTTTTGTTGAAAATCAAGAACAAGACAGAATCATTTTTTT
>Ga0310690_10001613_pt1 | contig 39500 bp, 55 predicted proteins | sample AusTroGonzalo_MG_2_FD_207661 | JGI IMG/M metagenome (GOLD analysis project Ga0310690, IMG submission 207661) | Bovine rumen microbial communities from tropical cattle in Woodstock, Queensland, Australia - Gonzalo_04 (v2) (version 2) | ecosystem: Host-associated > Mammals > Digestive system >... | reverse complement strand
AGTCTGGGCCGACGAAGGTGAGGTCTCCCGACAACTTGGCGCGGAAGAACATCTCGTTGCTCTCCATAGTGAACTCCTTGGCCAAGTCGTCCCCATAGGCGGGGTAAACTTGGCCGGGAGTAGCACCATTTATGGAAAGCGTGAACTTGTAGATTGGATTCATCCTTTCCTGTATTTGCGTGTCAAATTCTTATAGCGAATTACCATATTGCCCCTCGAATCCACATAGCGATTCTCGTCTCCTTGCTCCCTAATCGCTCGCACATCCCTTTCGAGCTTGGAAACATCGGTGGGCGAACCGCCAGCTAACAGACCAAGAGCAAAGTCGCCCATCGCTGCATTGGCGTTGTAGTATTTCTCCCCAAACGTGCCGTCATTGAACGAATTGATAACATCCGGGATAATCTTGCGGTACTTGCGGGAGTTGCGCTTGTTGATGATTGCGAAGAACTCTCCGCCCTCGGCGCGTCTGCGAGTGCCGTCCTTGGCAACACCCATATCGATGTCGTGTCCGCTCGCGTGGGAGCCTCCTTCGAGGAGTTGGACAGTACCTTCGCCGTACTGCTGCGACTTCATCTTGGTCACTTGCGCGGCCTTGGTCTGCGCGGCAGCAAATGCACCCCACATAGCGGCGGTTGCGGCTGCGGCAAGGAACGGGCCGAGCATACCCGCCTTGGTGTAAGCGGCCCAAATGTTCGCGGTGGCGGTTACGAGCGAGGAAATCTGCGTGGCCGTGTCAATCATCCGCTGCTCTTCCTCCACCTTGGCCTTCTCTTCGAGGGCTTTCTTGTGGTTCTGACGCTGGAGTTCGAGTTCTTTCCTCGCGGTATCAACACTATTCGCGTAGCCCTGGTTGCGGGCCTCAAGCTCGTAGTCGAGGGCGGTCTTTGCGGCATCAACCTCCTTCTCTGCGGCCTCAACCGCAATCTCCGCCATCTCAAGCCTCTTGTCCATCCACTCGTCCATATACTTCATCGAGGTCTTGAGTGCGCTATCGACGGCGGTGACGAAGTTGGTGTATTCCTCCTTTAAGATTCCTTGGCCGAATTTATTCCCCTCTCCATAAGTCTTTGTCTGCGCAAGGATTGCCTCGACAACACCACCATATTTGCGCCCCTTTCGGCCTCGGCTCAATCCACTCTCGTCGCTCCCCGTTGTTCTCGCGAGCTTGGCCATAATATTGTTATACTCCGAGATGGTCAAAACGCCTGCCGCGCGGAGCATTTCGAGATAATCATCCCAATACTTACGCTCGCTCTCCAATAGTGCCTTGTTTAACGCATCCTTGTCCGCCCGCTCCCTATCTGATGCCTCGTACTTCTGATATAACGCCTCGTCCCGAAGCACCTTCTCTTCGTTAAGCGTCCGAGCGATTCTCTTCCTCGTCTCTTCTTCCGCATCGACCTCGGCTTCAACAACCTCCTCGTAGGAGTCAACGCGGTCGCGAATCATCTTTTGGTACTCTGCGTTGTATCGCTGCTCGCCAAGTTGGAGAAGTGTGACTATATTGCTGATTTGATTGTTAATCTCCTCGCGCTCTGCCTCGTCCGCGCCATCTCGTAGTTCGAGGAGGGCTTTTAGGTTCTCATTATAGCCGTGCTGCTCTTTCAGCCACGCAACCTCAAGCAAGGCAAGGTCTTTTTCCAGCCCATCCTCCAACATCCTTGCAGACATTTCGAGAACCTCCCAATAGTAGTCGGCGATTTCGGTCGCCCCGTTTGCTCCGCCCTTGCCGCCAGCGCGTAGCTTTTCGAGCAAGCTACTCGGACTAATCTGCGCGGCAAGCGCGTCGATTTGGCCTTGGTAGGATTTCATATCGGCGAGGATTGCTCGATACTTCTCCACGTACTCCATCTCAACAGCGCCAATACGCACCTTGCGCCCCTCTTTGTTAGCCCTATCAAGCTCCTCGGCGTACTCCTTGATGGTCTTTGTCCCCATCTGCCAGTTGCCGTAAAGGTCTCGCTCCCCCTCCAGCTCAATCATCTTTTGAGTGAGTTCGGTAATCTTATTTAGACTTGCGCGGGCCTTGGCTTGGTTGTAGATTTCTTCGGTCAGAAGCTGCATCTTCTCCGCAGCGTTCCCCATCGCAATCTCCTCTGCGGTAAAGCCTTCGAGTTCCTCGTCGAACACTTGCTTGAGCCGCTTTCCCGCGTCAACCCTATCTTCCCACGAGCGGTTAGTGTCGTCAAGGATTATTTTTAGAACTTCGAGTTCCGTAACCTCTCCTTGTATGGCGGAACGAATATCTCGATAAATGTCATCGAGACTCTTCATCTCCCTCACGGCCTCCTTCGTCTCTTCGTTGACCTCCTTCTGCGCTTTGGCCTCCTCCTCTTGTTCTTTCTTCTTCTTCTCGATGTTTCGGATAAGACCGGGTAGTACGGTCAACACAAGCACAAGGGCCGTCTGCCACGAGAAAATGGCCTTGGCCAATCCCGCAACAACAGAGGTTGTCTTTATCGCATTCGCGCTCTCCCGAACGGCTTGTGCTTCTTCCGCTTTCCCGACCGCTTCGAGGGCCTCCGCATTCTTCAACAACTGCTCTCTCTGTGCCTCGTAAGCCTCGTTGGAACGGCGAACTTGCATAATGTTATCAACGAGGATAGGGATATTGTTGGAGATAGCGATTGCGAACATCGAAACTCCGTTGGCGAGGACGGGCAACTCTCGCACCACCTGGTTCGTCGCAATATTCAAACCCGTCATCGCCTTGGAGTAATCGCCAACCTGGAGTTGGTACTTGCCAGTCCGCTGCTGGAGCAAGTTCATCTGCTCGTACATATCTCGCGCCATAGCCACGAAAGCGCGGCCCTCTGCCGTGTTCTCGCGCTCGGCGACAGTCATATTGTCGATAAGGATTTTTACTGCCCTATATTTTTCCGAAAGGGCCGTATAAGAGTCGGTTCGTTTCTCGTTGTATGCGGACGCGAGTTGTATGACTTTGTTATATTCCTTGTCGGTAAAAGTTAGCGTCTTGAGGTTGAGATTAAGCTCGTCCACCTCTACGCCCATCTTCTTGTACGCCTCCCATAATTTGTTGACATCTTGCGTCTCTTGTTCTACGGCGCGTCGGTTTTGTGAGGTTGCGCTTGAAAGGTTGTTGAGTCCCGCCACAACTTGCCCGACTTGCTCGCGCAAGCCGCCCATAACTTGCGTGAGGTTCTCTATTAGCTGCGAGATTGCGGTGGTGTTCTGCTGCACTTGGTTCCTCGTGGTGTTCATCTGCGAGGACAGGTTGCTCAACCCTTCTTGAGTCTGCTGGATGAACTCCCGCATCGGGTCGAACCTTCTTCCAATATCACTTAAAGTAGGCATTACTTCTTCTTGTTAAGTTTCTTCTTCATTTCCTTCTCCCTCTCTTTCAAGAGGTTGTAGGCCGAGTAGAACTCCATAACCGTGTACCCTTTCACGCCTCCTTGGAACTCCTTCGACAAAATTAAGCACATATTTTCAAATTGCCTATCAAAATCGACTATCGCCTTGTCATTTTCATAGGATTTTGGCTCATATTTCTCCCAAATTTGGGAGGAAAGTTTCTCTATCTCCTCCGAATGGTCGGAGCCGTTTATCATCTCGTCCGCTTGGAGAATGGCCCTCTTGCGCAGTATGTCGCACCTATTCTTCGCGTTCGAGTCGTCGAACATCTCTGGGAAATACCGCATCAACTGCTCGTCTATCTCGCCAACTACCTCGTTTACGGCCTTGTCAAACTCCGCAAGCGTCGCCTTGTTAACGAGGCCATAAAGTTCATCGATTCCCGCGTCGGAAAAATCCTCCCATTCCCTCCCATCAATTCTTCGCACAAGGAATAGCATCGATTTATGCCGAAAGTCGCTCTCGTTCAGCACAAGGATGATGTTCTGCCGAAGGTTGAGAAGCTCTTGCTGCGCCTTCGCGATGTCGCGCCCCAAGAGGGCGTTAATGTTCTCGATGTGTTTGTCCACATCGGATATTGAGTCGCCTATCCCGCTCGCCACGAGGGAGTATCTTGAGTATTGGTGGAACCGCTCTACGGATAATTCCGCAATGTCGTCATAAACCTCTAATTTGTGTCCGTTCAAAGTAATTTTCTTCATACTATCTCAAGGAACTCGAAAAAAATGGCACAAAAATAAGCCGCCAATCTACAAAGATTGCGAGCAAAATTGATAGGCAAAGCCCCAACCAAAAGGACTGGCAGAAGTTGCACGAGAAAAGTTTGTGAAAGAACTCGTTCGGCGCGTGAAGTTGCAGCCGTTCGATGATTCCCCACTTCTCTGCTATCGTAATATAGAACTTTACGAGCAGGGCAACTAAAGCAACATAGCAAATGTATTCCAGTATCGTCATATATTGTTGTGCATCCAATAATCCAACAATCTCTCGTTCAGCCATTCTCCGATTATGTATTTGAACGACTCTTCATTCTCTTGGGTAAGCCCAACCACGTCATCCGGGATGTACGCAAAATAGCTCCTCCTGTCCGTCTTAAAGAAATCGAAGAAATCGCGCGACCTATCCACCTCAATTTGGATTCCCTCGTTGTAAAACGCGCCAGTCCACATTTCCGTGTAGTTTACGAGTTTGTCCGGCGGATGCCCAAGTTTTGCCTTTTTCCTAATTGTGTCGGGCTTATATTGGGGAAGTCTCCTGCTATATCGGTCAATTTGCTCGTCCCATAGCTGGTTTTCCGCGATGAAGTGAATGCCAAGCTCATACGCATCGGCAGAATACAAGATGTCCTCAAGCGTTTGCATACGAATCGAGTCCGGGTCGGTTGAGTTGAAGAACTCATCTTGTTCTTGCTCAAAGTCGTCGAACTCTTCCGTAATACCATTCAAATCATCGTCGAGAGCATCGAAAAGCGCGTCGAGGGCATCTTCCATCTTTAATCTCCTTCTGGTTTAGGTGGAACGTAGCACGGCACGCGCACCTTCATCTCCCCATCAATCCTCAAGCCCGCATAAGGGGACATGAGGAACTGATTGTTGGTGTAATCGTAGTTGAAATCGGAGAAAATGTTCTCCGGCCTCTCGTAAATCTTGGTAATCGTCAGCCAAGGGAAACGAGCGGAGGTCAAAAGGCCCAAAATTTGCGCCTTAATTTGCTCTCTATTGCGTTCGTCGGTCGGGAGCGATACTTTCCTCATATCGTACCATACAATCAAAGAATAGGGCGCAGAAATGAGGTTCGGGTCGCGGGCGATGGTCTGCGGGTCGCGGAGGATAAGGAAAGAGAAGTTTCCAATCTCCGCGCACGGCATAATCTGCTCGTATTTCCCATTACCGATGTAAAGATTCGCGGAGGAGAACTTCTTCCCCTCCTTGACATCCGTCAGCTTCTCCATGATGCCGAAGCAATGGTCGAACCAGGTGAACTCCGCAAGAGCCGTCTGAATCTGCTTGGCGGCATAGTCGAACAACACGGGGTTCGTCTTGGTCGGTATTCTATCAAATCGTGCCATATTTTATCCCTTTGTTCTTGCAAGAGAGGCAGACTGCGCTCAACCCCTTCGTGTCGAAGGAAAGGGCCTTATATGCCTTCTCCAAGTCGCCATTGAGTCCCTTGATGCCCTGGCCGTTGCCGTCGGTCTCGTAGAGGATGTTGTCGCGGTCGGCATTGTACTGGACGCGGTTCACATTCACTTCGGGATTCATAGCAAGGGCGCGGAGCGCATCGCTTGCGACCTGGAGTTGAATCGCACTCGCAAAGTTCAGCCGCTCGGCAATCATAATATCGCTTACATCGCACCCCATCGAGAAGAGGAGGTTGATGCCGTAGTTGTTCGTGTTGGTGTAGAGCATACTCTGAATATCCCACAACTTTTCATCCCAATTCTCCACGCTCACGCAGAACGGAGAAAGAACGACGAAGCGGGACATAATCTGATAAAGGGCAATATCTCCCTTGTTGCACGTGCCGCACGGCTCCCTCGACCAATCGCGGCCAAAGTTCACGGCCTCCATATAGGCGGGGAGGCTCGGCTGATAGTAAACGAGATACCACGCTCCTCCCGAATTGGTTCCGTTGGTCATATAGGGAAGGAACTCCTCGGCATCGAACCACATATAGCTGCCGTTCGCGTTGTCGTAGGTGAAGGTCTTTGTCCACACGGGTTCAGCCTTCGATGAGTGGAAGAGGTACATCTTCACATCTCCGACATTTCCCGTGAACTGGAGGCCAATCTTCTCAATCTTCATCGTGACACCCTCGGCGCGGATAGGCTCAATCTCGAAACCGACGATATTTCCATTGTTCGGGACTCTATTGGCCAACCTTCCGACACCATCGAAGAGGGTTCTGCGGTCGATGATGTTCTTGGTCTCCATCCCGATAACCTTGTCGCGGATGAATCGGGTGATGACCTTCTTGATGCCGCGAACCTCAAGCTCGTTAATATAGTCATTGAGCAAATCGTACTCCTCCCAAGCGGAGGATTCGGTGAGCGGCTCGGTGTTATTATCCACCAAAGAGCGATATGCCTTATCATTTTTGGAGACAATCGCGCCTTTTGCGTATGTATTTTGGTTGGCAAATTCGGGATATGCCTTCCAAAGAGTGTCGGGCATTATGCCTCTCATCGCCCTCAAAGTAAGCAACGGATGGGCCTCTTGGAAGAACAGACCGCTCTCGGAAGAGGTTTCGTCAATGGCGCATCCTTCGGGTTCCCATCCAACCAACCCCTTGAACGCCTCTACTATGTCACTTAATCTATACATAATGCTCCAAAGTTAAGAAAAAGGGAGGTGAAAGTCAATCCCCCACCTCCCTTCGTTCACTCACGTTTGATTAGGCTGCGGCCTGCGTGAAAATCGGGTCGTCGTTGGAGGAGACCACCTTCACCGGGCGAGCGTAGGTGCTACCACCATCAATCTCGACCTTGATGATAGGATTGGCCTTCTCTGCGATGGCGGAGTTGTAGGCCACCACGAAGGCGACATCGACGGAGAAGCCGAAATACTGCTTCACCGCGCAGGTGAGGTCGGCGGTAGCATCACCAGCGATGCTGCTCTGGTCGCCGACGGCCTCGTAGTAGTGGAGACCGACAGGGATGCCGATGTACGGCATATTGTACTTCTCCCAGGTGTGGCCCGCGCCGCTGCCACCACGCGCGACCTCGCGGTCATAGCGGTAGAGCATATCCACGTTGCCACTCTCGACGGCGTAGAACGTGCCGTACTTGCCCGTGTCGTTGGCGAGGCGGTTGGTGAAGTGGAAATACTTGCCCTCCCACTCCAGGCGGCGGTCAACCTCATTGTACTGCGCGTGTTCGGCGAGCTTGCGGAGCAGGGAACGAACACCCGTGTTACCGATGATATGGGTGAAGCCGTAGAAGTCGTTGGAGTTCATCATCGGCTCGATGTCACCGAGGACATCCTCGCGGCTCTCCCAAGGGCAACCGAGGACGTTGGAGGAGAAGGAGTAGATGAGCGGGTCGGCGATGACCTGCGTCTTGGCGGCTTCGAGGGCGGCGATAGCAGCGGTGTCGAGGGCAGCACCAAGAGCGCGGGCGCACTTCTTGAGCTTCTTCTCAACATCGTTCTGCATATCAATCTCGTTGTTGGAGTACATCGCCGGGACGACGGTGAAGCCAATCGCGTAGGTGGCGAAGGTCACGCCGACGAGAGCGGAGGTGTTCTCGTTGTCGGAGACGGTGCAAGAACGCACGTTGGAGACGGTCACGTTGCCGTCGTAGTTGATGACGGGAATCTGGAGGGTCTTACCCATAGAATCCATCGCCTGACGCTTCATCTCGGAGGTCAGGAGGGGGTCGCGCTCGCTCTGCTCAATGAAGAAGTCGAGTGCGCCGTACACCGAAAGGCGGTGTTCATTCTTGTCGAAATCCGGGTTCTTAACGCGGATGTTCTGAAGCATAGTAGCAGCTAAACTCATTTTTGTTTCTTTTTTGTTGGTTGAACATTCTGGGCGACCCTTTGCCCTATTACTTCATCGGCAATTCGGAGCATTTATTCTCCACCCAAAGCCGATTAACCTCTGCCTGGAAGTCGGCGGAGCCTTTGGCGAATCCTTTCCCAATGACTTCCTTCTCGATTTTGTCCATCGCCTCGGCTTGCGTCGCGGCTCCAATGGTGGAGGTTGCGCGAGGCTTCGGGTCGGACGAGCCAGTACCCGTTGCGGGGCGAGTGTTCAAAATGTCGAATTTACCGAGTTCCTTAATCAGAAGCTCCTTCGCGGTGAAGGGTTTAAGCTGATTCTCGCGATTGAGCATCGGCTCCTCCCCTTCGTGGAAAACTAACCTTTGTTCTCCATCTTTCTCCTCGAAAGTCGGGTTTTTGCCGCGAACGGACGCGATGGCCCGCTCTTTGGCGGTTGCGAGCAGTTCAGCGTTAAGTCCCGCGCGGAACTCGATGCCGTCCATAGCTCGCGTGATTTCGTTATCTATACGAACACCATTGAGGGCCTTCTCGTGGTCAGCCTTCGCGCGGTCAAACTCTTCGCGGAGGGAGTTGTACTCCTTCTTGGCCGCGTTGAGTTCCTTGGTCTGCGCATCGAATCGGGCCTGGAGCGCGGCATCGGCGGTTTCGCTCTTCTTGAGCGTGTCGATTTCGCCCTTCAAATCCTTAATGGTGTTCTCGTAATTGCCTTTCATCGCGTCAATGGCGCGAGGGAGGTAATCGTAGGTCTTTTCGTCCCCAACGCGAGCAACGCCGGAATGTTCCTCGATGCTCTCGTCGAGTCTGCGGTAGTGTTCGCCCATCTTGGTGCGGAAGAGTTCATCCTCCGAGTTCTGGGCAAGGGTGACGACGGCCTCAATCTGCTCGTCGGAGAGATTGGCGAGGGCCTCGTTAGCAACAATGGTCTCTTTGTTCAGTCCCATTACTCACCCTTTTTGGTTTTTCCGCCCTTCTTCGGCTTGGGCAGTTCAGCGGTTGCCTCCACATTTTCGGGGGCGATTTCCTCTTTTGCCTCCTCTTTTTCGGGGGCAACTTCCTTCTTCGCTGCGCCCTTCGCGGCGAGTTCAGCCTTGAGGCGGGCGATTTCATCGTCCTTGGCAGCGAGTTCGGCCTTGGCCTCGGCAAGCTCCGCACGGGAGTCTTTGATGACTACGTTGGTGTACTTGCCTTCGGGATGGTGAAGAATCTCGATGGTATAGCCCTGCAACTCAAGGTTGCGCTTCACATCGTCGAACATCTTCACGTTGGTCTTGAGTAAGTCGGGGTGGCTCAAGCGAGTCACGCCATCATTCGGGTCATACAAGACCTTCTCGGCCTTGTAGTGGACAATCCGTTCCTCCCCTTTAGGAACGAGGTAGTTCTCTCTATGAATCGAGAGAAGGGGCAGACTGTTGTTCTGCATAACTTAATAGAGTTTGATAAATGGTATCTATTTTCTTGTCGTAGGGCATATTCACGCCGAACTCCAAGATATTTCCATGTACGCGCTCGAACCTTCTCACGAATCCGCTGAAATTGTCTTTCAACGTGAGAGTAGCCTTATCCACAAGACCTTCTTTGTACCGGGCCAGCACTTCCTCTTTGGTGAGGTGCTGATAGGGTTCAAGGTCGGAGAGGATAATCATCCGCTGGAGCTGCATCGGATTGTGGCGGTAGGTGGTCTCGATAAGCTGCTGCTTGAGGGCATCCAACTCGAAATCGCTTGCGCCGCCGTCCTTGGCCTTGTTGTATCGGGATTGAAGCACTTCGGGGGTCAGCGTGTAGAACTCCGTTCCATAGTTGACGCTCGCGCTCAAGAACGCATCTCCGTAGCGAAGCATACAAATGGTGGAATCCACGAACATCTGCGCACTCTCGAACCCCTTCTTGATGCGGTTTAGGACAACATCTTGGGACTCGAAGGATGCGTCCACTTGCTTGTCGGCAAGTGAAACCTCGTTTACTATCGTGTTATCAACACCGACGCAAGAGGAGATGATGTGCTTGCGCAGTCTCTCCTTCTCCTCCACGTTGTAGTTGAGCGATTTTACATCGATGGTGGTGATGTCAACGGGCTTGCGGAGGTCGGGCTGACCATCTTCGGGGATAGGAACGCTGATGAAGGTTCCCGCACCCGCAAGATTCTTCTTCCGAGAGCAAAGCGGGCAAGGAACGGGGTTGCCGTTGATGTCCGTGATGAAATGCCCGTCGGGGGCCTGGAGGTGTCCGTGAGAACACACATTCCCGTCCTTGTCGGTGTAGTCGCACTCCTCCTCGAACGCGGAGTAAATAGGATAACCCGCGTAGGTGTCGAGGTGACGCTTGCCCAACGAATAGAAGAGATACCAATCGAGGTCGGATAGTTCCTTGCTGATTGGTGACTTCTTGATGTCGGGCCGAGAAAGGCTCAACGGCTCGTCCCAAAAGAACCGCGCCGGGCAGAAGTCTAATCCGTGCGGGTTGTATGAGACGAGTTCGCCGAGCTTCCCGGTGGTAAGGGTGCTTGCACCGAGCTTGGTGCTTCCGCTTATCTTGTTGGGGAGCTTTCCGCCCTCCCAAGTAAATTTCCAGTAGCCTTTGTTGTCAATCGCCACAACGATGTTCTCGTTGACGCGATAGATGAGCCAATCCATAAGGCCGCTCTTCCGATTGACCTTGTAGGAAATGACAGAATCAATGGGGACGAAGTAAAAATAGGGTTGAGGGTATCTATCGGTCGGGTCGGATGCTTCGGGCATATCTACGACCAAAACGGAGTTAATCTCCGTCTTGAAGTATTCCCAAGCCTTTCCCGACCAAACGGAGGGTTCGTGCAAGATGTCTTGACGATACCACTCCCAATCATCCCTCTCTTGCGTATTACGAAATTCGTATGTGAACGCGGGGTTTCTGCCGTCGAATATCTTGGACAAACGAACCCAGATGCTCTCGCACACCTCATTCGTCGGAATGGGGAACTTCAAGAGGTTCATCGTGAGTTCGTACTTATCAGTCGGAAGGAGGCTCTTCACGAAGGTTTTGAACTTCGTGAAGGGCTCGTTCGTCGTGATGTCCAAGTTCGTGTCAGCGTGAAACTTGATGCGCTCTTGCTGCGCGATTGCAGCACGAATCTCGTCACGCTTACTCGGAGCTTGAATCTCCTTCTCTATTCTTGCTCGGTCTAAAGCCATCTTCCGTCCAATCTACTTTCTCGCCTTTGGCGACACTCCACTTTGTGTTAGGGAGAGAAAGTATTCTCTCCGCGTGTTCAATCTCGAACACTTCGGTGCGCTCACCAGCGGTAAGGCGCACGTGAGTCACCTTCGCTGCCATAACTAAAGGTCGAGCAGAGGATTGAAGTCGGTCGGAGTGACAACGGCGAGGTTGTCGGAGTAGTTCGGCGGGAAGGCGAAGGACAGGGTGTTGGAGTCCGGGGTCTCAAGGCCGTTCAGCATAAGGTCGCCTACGAAGAGGTTCCGAATAGGAATCGGGTAGTAGGTCGTCGGGGTGGTCTCGTCCTGGATAGCGGCAATCTTGCCGTCAGCGTTGAAGAGATACACACCAAGCTCAACCTCGCACTGGAGAGCCTTCATCTCTTTGATGATGCTCTGCGGGAACTGACGGAGGTCGAACGTCATGTTGATGGGGTTACGACCGATGGTCTTGACGATGCCGCCAAGGGTCTGATTGCCGCCACCAAAGGTGATAGCGTCGCCACCATCCGGGGTCGGGTTCTCCACGTACGGAGTCACGACAATCTTCGTACCAGCCGTAGCGGTCAGAAGGGCCTGCCAAGCGGCGAGGGTGGTGATAGTGGGAGCGAGGGGAGTGCCGCTGCCAACGAAGGAGTTGCGGGTCGTCCCGGTGGAGTAGATGCGCTGGAAGGCCATCTTCTGAATCTGACCGAAGTCCTGGTTGCAAGTCAGCTTGTCGATGGAAGTCAAGGCCGTAGCAGCGGGGCAAGTGCAAGTAGGCATTTTTTGTCTTTTTTATGGTTAAACTTCATCGGCTTACCCTCTGCCTTTTGGTGCAAATATAAAACATTTTCGGTAAATTATCCAAAAAAATTTGTTTTTTCCATTTTTCCCCCTATATTTGCAGTGGAAAATGGTGGAAATGCTTTGCATAGCAACAGGGAAAGGCATATCTTTCGTGTTGTTAAAATATAGGAATCCGACCCGATTCGAGCTTTCGCAGAGCATCCGCCACACAAATTTTCCAACTTGGGGCGGATTCTTTTTTTTGTGTCGGAGGCGAGCGAACTGCCAATGAACAAAGGACTCAAAGCACGTGGAATCGACACTCGTATGAGTCCATAACGAAAGTCCGTAGAGGGAGACCATACGCAACGGACAATGCAGGACGGGGAGAAATCCTTCCATCAGCATCGTATGGGAGCGCAAGAGCTTAATGATGGAATCTTGTTATCTTGCTAAAACAAGACGCAATGAAGGGCGACCGACTGACCGACGAGGTAATATCCTTCTGCGCGAATCGCCTAACTCGCCTTCTCGCGGGTTAGGGACGATTGCGCTTTTCAAGCTCCCTCCTTCTCTCAAAGGTAATGTTATTATTAACTATAATATATATCATATATGGGATTTGGAAATCATTATTTCCCGCGCGAGTTCAACCCGAAATTCATCGCGTACACGGATGGGGGCTATGTAATCCCGCTCGGCATCGGAGCCTCGGCTTGCATCATTCTAAACGAAAATAGCGAAGTAATCTATACTTGGTCGAAGTCGAGCAGACACTCCACAAACAACCGCCAAGAAATCGCCGCAATCATCCACGCGGTCATTCATACTCCCGAAAACTCCGACTTGCTCATTATGTCCGATAGCAAGTATGCGATGGGAGTGTTGTCCGGCAAGATGCACGCAAAGCTGAACCAAGACCTTATCTATTATTATAAAAAATACACGTCTGAACGGAAAATCCGCGTCGGATTCCAATGGGTTCGGGGGCATAATGGGGACAAGTGGAATGAAGCCGTTGACAACCTCTGCACCGAGGCAATCGAGTCACAAATCCCTGGCAAGGAAATAATTTTGTAACTTTTTCTAAATTTTTTTTGGATTATTGGATTTTTTGCCTATCTTTGCACCAACGAATCAAAAAAGCAATGGGAAATGAAATCGTTACAAAAAACAATCGACGGCCTTAACAACGATGGTGGAGCGGGCGTTACGCTCCGCAAACACCTATCTGCGGTAGGCATCTACGAGTGGGAAGATATTACCCGTTCGTCTCTCTACGACCTTAAAGACCACCTCGCGGAGACCTTGGCCCCGAATAGCCAAAAGACCGTGATGGCGAACTTTAAGTCCATTCTTCATCGCGTTATCGAGGAGATTGACATTCCATCCGATTACGAGAAGATTCTCGCAGCCAAGGGCAACAAACCGCTCAAAACATATCTCACCGAGGAGGACTTGGCGCGGCTCGACGCGACTCCGACGCACACCAACCGCCAGGAGTTCATTAAGAATGTGTTCCTTATCTGCGCGTACACGGGCCTTCGTGTTGGTGACGCGCTGAACCTCTCCGCCGAGAACGTGGTAGGCAATAGCCTCCACTACATCGCTCAAAAGACGCACAAGCCTGGGGCAATCCCGCTCAAGTCGGGTGTATCCGAGCGAATCAAATGGATTTGCGACCACCCGGAGGCGCGTTGCACGCGAACCTATTACAATCGCGCTATCAAGCGGCTCTGCAAGAAGGCGGGTCTGACGGAAGATGTTCTCGTATTGAAGGGCGGCAAGGAGAAACGAGGCCCCAAGTGGATGTTCGTCTCCTCCCACACCGCCCGCATCAGCACCGCCACGTGCCTCGACCGCCGAGGTGTTGCGATTGGGGACATCTGCCAGCTCTTGCAGCATAGCAGCGTGACCACCACCGAGCGGTACATTGTCCGAGACCACATCGAGCTATCCGAAGAGGCTATGAAGTTCTTCGCGTGACCCAAAATTAACGTTTTGTAAACTCTTTTTTTATGAATACGATAGAACAATGGAAACCAGTTAAAGGGTTGGAAGGCCAATACGAGGTCAGTTCGCTTGGTCGGGTTAAACAACTCAATAGCGGCAAGATTACTGAAGGTCATTACAATGCCTTCAACGATTGCTTGTATTTCTGCCTATACGATAGGATTAGCAAGAAGCAAGTAATGAAGCAAGCGCATCGGCTTATTGCCGAGAATTTCCTTCCGAATCCCACCAATCTCCCGTTTGTAAATCATATTAACGAGAACAGGAAGGATAACCGGGTAGAGAACTTGGAGTGGTGTACTTCATCGTACAACCTTACTGCCGGAAATGTGCCGCAGAAAATCTCACGGAATAGCGGACGGAACAAACCCGTTGCGATGTATGACAAGGAAGGGAATCTCCTTCAAGAGTTCTACAATATATCGGAAGCATCCCGTGTTCTCGGTGTATTTAGAGGCTCTGTCCGCAAGGCTTGCACAGGACAACTGAAAACCCTTCGTGGTAAGATATTTCGCTTTGTTGAAGTTCGCCCAGATTGCGGCAGTAATAAGGCAGAATCTCGGTCTTTCGATGTGTTCCCGACAGGGGATTCCCACTACACGGAGAAGATGATGAAATACAAGCGCAAGCCGTTTGTTCTCGGCTACGATACCGCCGTGAAAGATGCGATTGCGTGGATTACTGAAAATGCTCCCGACCATCTGGACGGATTCATCGGTGCGATGGGAAAGGGCGAAACTATATTGTAAACATTACGATTCATTTTTGAGGTTTTGAAGATATGAAAGCAAACGAACTGATGGTAGGGGACTGGATAAAAACAAGCAACACGCTTCCGCTTTGCGGTGGAGAGATTGGGCGCGTTGCTGCGATTTCGAAGTGCCTAACAATGGATTTTGAGTTTAAGCGAAACGATTTAATTCCATTTGAATTGGTAAACCCAATTCCCCTTACCCCGGAAATCCTCGAAAAGAATGGGTTCAGGAAGGACAAAGAAACCAGTCAATGGTATTTTAAGTCCGAAGATAGGCTTGATATGGGCATCCTTGCCGCTGGGATTGATGATGGTTGCGGTGTGGGCTTTTGTGTGATGCCGAATAGTGCTATCACTTACTACTGCAAGTATGTCCACGAACTCCAACATTACCTTCGATTGATTGGAGGAGCAGAGGAAATCATATTGTAAACATTTGATTTAAATAGATGAATAATTAGTATGACCTTGCGAGAATATTTGACACCTGTTGTAATTATACTTGGCTGTTTATATATACTGCGCTGGATATATATAGAAATCAAAAACAGAAACAACTATATGGATTACGAAAAAGCATACAAGGAGGCTCTTGAAAGAGCAAGAGGTCATTACGGAGTAGCCAACAATTATGGCAAGACCGAAGAAGTCCAGGAACTCGAACACATCTTCCCCGAACTTGCCGAGAGCGAGGACGAGAGAATAAGGAAATGGTTAATCACACAACTTCGTACAAACTACAAAGGTTTGGAACAAGCCAATCAAGCAATCGCTTGGCTCGAAAAGCAGAAAGAGCAGCAACCCGCAGAGTGGAGCGAGGAGGATGAAAGAAATATCGCCACGATTGAAAGTATTATTAACGGCAGTTATGAGGATTTTGACACGGTGCGCGAGGACTATCCCATAAACGCACATAGTTTGAAATCTTGGCTCAAATCCCTCCGTCCCCAGCCTCACTGGAAGCCCAGCGAGGAGCAGATTGAGGCACTACAATATGCGCTTGGAGAAGGTGGCAAATTTGACAAAGTTGCGCTTCAAGATTTATATAACCAACTAAAACTGATGTAGCATGAAAACACTGAAAGCAGTTCAATGGACGGGGTATAACCTTGAGGAAGTTATCGGCTTTGTAGGGAAAAGTCCTCGATTCAACGATTGGTTTAAATCGTGGGAGGAGTATGAGAAATATGTAGCTGAACATGACAGGATTGTTAAACTTTTCTCACCAACTGGATATAGCGTAGATGTTCACCCCGGTGAATGGATTGTTAAACTTCCCGATGGTACAAATGTGCCAGTACGGAATTGTTGGCTAAAAGAAAGTAACAAAAATGAAAACGCATGAATTTCAAGACCCTGCACCGTGGGATTTTGGTAATGGTCCATTAAAGAATATTCCAAATCCTCCCAAAAAGAAGAACTAATATGACCGACATTGAAAAGAAAGCAACAAAATCGGCTTGTGAATATGCTGGATTGAAAAAGCCCCCGACCGAAGATTCCGGGCTACTGACAACTACGGATTATCTTACTTTTTACGATGGCTATATCAAATGCGCCGAAGAATACGAATCCCTCCCGAAGATTCGGGGGTGGGTGGCAAAAGGTGTTCCGGATGGGAACCTAAGATTATACGGCAACGATATGTGCTATGGTAACTGGATTACAATTCCCGAAGAAGTTTCTAATGATTTGAAAAAGGTCGGCTCGTTTGATGAGCCAGTCGAGGTAGAGTTACTTATTCGTAAAATTACAATATAGGCATAATGGAAACAAGACAAATAGTACAAGGGCATATCTATTACCTTCTTCTGAACAACATATATGACCGATGCGAAGAAAGAAGTCTTGTGGCTTTTTCCGATGACAGGAATAGGTTAATAGATTTCTATGAGCAGAATTTGCTCCCATTGGAAGAAAGGTATCGTGATGAAGGAGGAATGTATCGTAGTTTCTCGAAAGGCCCGTTATATAATTTCAACTGCGCTATGTACGAACCTTTATCCGAGTGCATAAAGGATAACTGGCTTGCGCTCGATGCCATTGAGGAAGCAAAGAGCAGATACTTATTCGTTTAATCTACAAAACAGGTATAATGTAATGAAAACGATTGACCCGAATAAACTTCCGGCGACTGAAATATTCACCCCGGAAATGGAAGAAGACCTCAAAGCTATTGCTTGGCTTTGTTCCAGAGGCTGGACTTGTGTTAAGCCCGGCGGCAAGCTACCAATGTGGAAGCGAATCCGAAAGGATGAATATCTGCCCTGTGAGGCTTACTTGTGGAATGTGGTCTATGAGCCGAACTGCAAGAATTTCGAGGGGCGGTTAATCCCCAATTCTGCGGGTGTTCAAGTCGGAATGGACACTTGGTATCTCCCCGCCGTTGATGTCAAAAATCTGCCAAAAGAGAAATGATTATGGACAAGTATTATGCGTTCTTGAATAGCACCGTCAATCGGCGGTTTTCTATGTATGGAGATTGCGGCTATGCCAATGGGTATGTAGCCGTGCCTCCCAGCAATCTCTACAATGGGAAATTCTATGATGATGTTCCGAGCGAACAAATCCAGATACACGGAGGGCTGACCTTCTGCGATTCTATCAGTAAACTCAAAAAGGAATGGGGCGAAGATGTGGAGTGCATTGACTTCGATTCGCTGAATGACATTCCTGATGGTTATTGGGTGTTTGGTTTCGATACGATGCACCACACCGATGGGGCGCACCTTGACCGAGAGTGGTGTATTAACGAAGCCAAGTCCCTTATGAATCAGTTAATGCAAGCACAGGAGGACTGGTTATGACCGCAAACGACCTTATCCGCAAACTCCAAAAGGAGGTATTCAAACTATCCACAGGGGACATTCCTATCAAGTACAAGGGGTTAAACATTGTGGATGCCGATGTGGAAATTAAGATGGGCGGCGAAACCGACTATATCAACCTTACAATTTACATTGACCATGACTGACAAAGAGATTATAAGAGCCGAGATTGAACGGCTGAAATCCCAGCTTGTCCGGGGTGCTTGTGCTGCCGGAATTGCGATGGAAACCAACTGCAAGGAGGAGGCATACAACGAGGTGCTGGCTTTCATTGACTCCCTCCCGGCTGAATCCCCCGACTTCGAGGCTGAATGGAAACGATACACGGCATCCCGCAAAGATGATATGCGGACTAACGCAGTCACGATGAATGTCAAGGAGGTGGCCAAGCATTTCGCCGAATGGCAAAAGGGGCAAGATGATGAACTGCTGGTCATCGCACACTTCGATGGAGTACAATCCGGCAAAGAAGCCGAGAGGAAGGAGATGATGAAGGCTGCTGTTGAAGGATATGTCGAAATATCGTATAGTGATGATACGGCTCTCATAAATTGTCCTTTTAAGTGCAATACTGGCGACAAAGTGAAACTGATAATACTCAAAGAAGATGACTGAAGAACAACTCGCAAAGATACCTTTCCACATGGTAGGTCACTTGAACCAGGCAAGTGGTCATTCATGCACCTATGCAAGCGAAGATGGACGGCTTGGATTCTGCGACTACACGCCAGTTCTCGGCGAAGTTGACGGGTATGTGTATAAGTGGGGCAGAACAACCCGGCATTATCGTATCGGTGACAAGATTTACAAGTCAAAGAAGAAGTTTTTAGAGGCACTAAAAGATTTTGAGATATGACTGAGTTTGCTCACGAAATTGCGGTTGCCGAAACTTGTTGTATTTGGCTTATGGTAATGGCCGTGATAGTCGCAATCCTTGTTATCGTTGCAAACAAAAGTTCAAAGTCTAACCACTAAATCGTACCCATTATGGAGATATTGAAGATATGACCGAAGAACACGCAAAGAAGGTCTGCAAAGGATGCAGATGGAACGTAAACAAGTTCGACAAAAAAGAGAAAAAAGTAATCAAATGGTGCGTCGAGGCTAACTGCCCCGTCGCTCTACTGAACAAATGCCCACTTTAATCATTTAATATATGAGTAATCCAAAGAAAGTCGCGCAGAACGCGAAACCCGGCCTCACGCCGGAGCAGCAAGAAGCACTCCAGGAGGAGATGCGTAACAACCAAGCCTTCGGGCAGCGAGCCAAGATAGCCGCAAACCTCATTCCGTCGATTATTCGGGCTTATCCCGACCTTTCGGAAGAGGAACAGGTCGCCAAGGCCACTCGATTGTCTGAACTGGTGATGAAAGACCTCCTCGGAATCACCTTCACCGAGAAGAAGGACTAAAAAGAGAAACGCCCCCTCAAAAAAGGAGGCGTTTTTCATATCGCAATGGGTAATTTGTTAGGCAAATATACGCTTTTCTACTGAAATATCCTAATTTCTCCGAGAAAGTCCCCTTCTTTTTAGCTTATTATCTACCAAAATCTCCTTTTCGACGATTCCTGTGAGCGCATCCTCAATATCGTCGTGGGAATTTCCTCGGAAGTTCCTCAAGAACCGACGCAAATGCTGCTCCGCGTGCGGGTAGCGATTCTCCCACCCAAGCGGCATAATAACGTGCTGCATAACGGTGGACGCATTGGTCAATATTCGGGTCTCCTTGTTTGCTCCGTTGTAGAATTTGACAACTTGGGCCTTGGTTTTCTTCTCGATGGTCTTTCCGAACTGCTCGCCGCCGTTATTACTCTCGCACCACACCCTCGTGGTCTTGTTTAGGTTAATCTGCGCGGGTACGCTTACATAGGTCACGTCGGTTCCCTCGCTTGTGAGTATAATATCCGTCACCAAGACGAAGTAAATCGGCTCAAACCGCCTCTTTTTCTCGTTGAAGGTGGTTCCTTTCCCTCGGTAGATGTCATACGTAACCGACGCAAGCTCATCGGAGCCTTGGTCGGCGACATCGATATAACAACCCGCCCTCACGAACGTACCCCAATCCTCCTTGTTGGAGTAGGTCTTGAACTCCCCATACAACCGACCTTCGGCGGAACCGGGGTCGCCCTGGTACAAGCACTCGAACTGAACCTCGTCGAGAGCCTTGCTCGCAAGCAGTTTCTCCTTGCTATGTTTGCTCGGCCAAAGCGGTTCCCCATCATTTCTTGGGTCGATTTCCGTCGGTTTCCCTACTTTTAAGGCAGGGAAATTGATGTGAACCCACGCATCTTTGGGTACGGATTCAATGTCTTTATAGCTCGTGAAGGGGATGATTTTCTCTCCCGACTTCTCCAATCGACCGATAATATCGTCCTCGTGCCACCGCGTAAAGACAATCAATTCTTGGGATTCGTTGTGGAGACGAGTGCGGCAGACGGACGTGTACCACTTCCACGCAAGCTCTCGAACCAGTCCGCTATTCGCCTCGGCGTAGTCCTTATAGACATCATCGAGAATTAAGACATCCACCGAGCGACCCGTCAACGGGCCACTACGACCGACGGCACGGAGGAAACCCGTATGCCCCACCATCTCGCTCACCTCGGAGTTGCACTTATAGACATTATCCATACGCACACGCGCGGTGTTGAGGAAGGAGTTAGGGAATACGGCCTTATACTGCTCGGTGTTGATAATCTTCTGAACGTCGTAGTTGAACGACTTGGCCATTTCAGCATTATATGACCCGATGACAATCTTCTTGTCGGGGTCTTGTCCGAGGATAAACGCGGGAAGGAACCTCGAACTGCCCTGGGACTTGCCGTGCTGCGGAGGGGCCGAAACAATAAGTTTGCGAATCTCTCCCTTGGCAAACTTGTCCAAGACCTCATAGTAAGCCTTATGGAAGGAGGTCACTTCCAACCGAGGGTTCATATACCTCGCAAAGTTGAGCATCCGCTTGGAGGCCATATATCTGACCACCATTTCGGGATTGCTCTTTATCTGCTCTAATCCGCTCATTGTTCGTCAGCAAGTTCCTTATACTTGGAGTCCTGGAGCATATCGGCCATCTTCTCAAGCGCATCATCGCCGATTCCGTTAAACTGATAGTTCACGATGGTCTGCTGCGCCACGTCGTTGCCCTTGGTGATTCCAAGCAGTCTCATTCGTTGGTTTTGTAGGTTGAGAAGGGTGTCGAGATAGTGCGGGTCGCCCGCCAACTCCCTTGTCTCATACATCTCATCTATCTCGTCGGGCGTGAGACCTCTCTTCATCAAGGCCGCATAATCCTTCGGGGTGAAGCCTTTCTTGCTCAACTCGAAGTTCTGACGGACTATCTTCTCTATCTCATCAAGCCTCCATAGCTCCTTGGCGATGTAAGCGTCGATGTTCTCCATGTTATCCCGCTTCCATTCAATCAAGGCTTTCTCGACCTCAAGCCTTACGCCTTCTCTCGATATGGTGTATTCGGGGTTAAGCTCGTGGAGGGCATCTGCTACCTCCTGGTACGTGTGTCCTTGGGCGACCATCTTCACCGCGAGCCATCTATCCTTCTCCCTATCGAGGAAGTTCCTCGCGTTCGGGTGGGGAGATACAAGTTGGGACTTTGGGGCCTTATTCCTCTTGGCCAGACTTCTATCGTATAATCCTTTCGGCATACCAAAAATCTTTTTGCAAATGTATCGATTTTCGGACAAAACTCCAAACGAGAATAAAATTTCATAGTTTTTCCTAAAATTATTTGGAGAATATTATTTTTTGACATATATTTGCAGCAACAAAACGTAAAACTGCAATGGGAACCAACAGAATCAACCTACAAGGACAGCGGTTCGGCAAATGGACAGTCATCTCGTTCGAGGGCCACACCGAGGAAGGAATCGCACTATGGAGATGCCGCTGCGACTGCGGTCGGGAAGGCATCGTGTTATCAAGTAATTTAAGACAAGGGAAATCCAAGTCTTGCGGATGTTCAAGAAGGAAATGGAAGAAATAATCAAAGCCGCCAAGGAGCTTGTCGAGTGCGTCGAGAAGTACGTAAGGCAAGAGTGTTTAAGGAGCGAACTCCTAATCAAGAAAGAGAACCTTAAAAGATTACTGAAATGAGAATCCCAATCAGAAAATGCAAGAACTGCAAGCGGTATCACGGGTACTGCCCCTTGGAAGACCTGGAGCCTTGCTCCTACCTCCCCATCGACCCCGACAAGAAGGCCAAGGACACGTTCTTGACCATCGTCACCATCATCGGTCTGATTGGTGTCGGGATAGCCATCCTCCTCGCTTGCCACAAGGATGTTGAGGTGGAGAAGGAAGAACCAGTCTCCACCATCGAACTGCTCCACAAAATCCACAAGGGCGAACTCACCGAATGGGACAAGCTCATTATGGCCATCGCCTACACCGAGAGTCGGTTCAACGATAGCGCGGTTGGTAAATCGCAAGACTTTGGTATTCTGCAACTTACACCTATTTATGTAAAGGAGGTGAATAGGCTGAACGGCACGGAGTACAACCATAGCGATGCGCTCGACCCGGCTCTTTCATTGGAGATGTTCAGACTGATGCAAGACAAGAAGAACCCGAATCGGGACTTGAACTTGGCAATCTATCTCCACAACAAGTCCCCAGAATATAAAAAGAGAGTAATGGAAAGCCTCGACTTCATCAATAAATACGAGACCTTCCGAACCATATTAACACACTAAATTTCATATCGCAATGAAAAAGGTAATTTTGTTCGCGGTTCTCGCCCTTGCCGCCTGTACTAAACTTGAGGACGACAAGACTATCAAATTCGAGCTTTCAATCTTTAGCGGAGCCTTCCCCACGAAGTCCTTCTCCGACGAGATTGCGGCCCACTACCCCAACGAGGTGGAAATCACCCTCACGAACACGGAAACCAATGTTCAGTACGTCGTGAATACTGGTGAGTCCGTCTCCATCCCCTTCGGAACCTACTCCGTCACGGGTAATTACACCCCCGAAGCCATTCAGAAGAACTACGGCTCCACCAAGTACCTCTCCTACGAGCCTTCCATCATCGTCGAGGACACCATCGAAATCGTCAACGGAAAGGATGAATACATCGTCGCCGCCTCCTACAACTCCTTCGCCATCGGTGTTATGGCATTCACCGATTGGAAGGTTAAGGTCAAGGACGGCACGATGGAAAGCGTCAACGCCATCAATGCCGATGGATTAGATTGGATTTTCGCCAACGGCTACTACTCCAACTCCACTCCTCTCGTCATGTCCGTAGGAACCAAGACATTCAACCTCACCCTCGACTCCCCCTCCGATGGGCAGACCCAGGTCGAAACCGGGAAATGGTATCTCTTAAACGGAGTGCCGCAGAATCAGAGCGGCTCGTTCTCCATCGTCAATAATTGGGAAGAAGGAACTATCATTTTTTAACACAACACGATATGAAAAAGTTTAATTCTGAAAGCGTCAGCGCAACCGCGATAGCGAAGAGCGCGACAAAAGCCACCAACGTGGCGTTCTCCTACTACGACACCTTCACCGCAGCGTCCGAACTCGGAATCCCGCCGCACAAGAACAAGTGGGGAACAAACTGCTACACCGCGTACCAGGCCAACCGCATCCGCGAAGCCCTCGTCAAACGCGCAGAACATGACTCCAAACCCAAGGTCGATTATCTCATCGAGGTAATCCCCGACAAGGAACTCGTCGAGGAACTCCGCGCAAGAGGTTGGGATGTCGTCTGCGAACGCAAAACCATCGAGACCCTATGATTACTCTCCACTCCAACGTCATCGAGGACGAATACACCGCCTACATCAAGGAGCATTACGACTTCGATGCACAAAGAGCGAACAATGTTTCTATCCCCTCCTTCACACCACCGAAGGAGGGGTGGAACATTATTGCAATCATCGGTGCAAGTGGCAGCGGTAAGTCCACGATACTCAATGAGTTAAGCAAGTCTTATGGGGGGGTGAAGAGCCCATCGTTCGACGACCGCCCCATCATCTCAAACCTTAATCTCCCACCAAAAGAAGCCTCCGAACTTCTCTGCGCTATCGGGTTGGCTTCCGTCCCATCGTGGTGCAGACCGCTCCACAACCTCTCCAACGGAGAGCAGTACCGAGCTAAATTGGCTCAAATCATCTCCAAGAACGACCTCTCCATCGTGGATGAATATACCTCCGTCATCGATAGGAACTCCGCCAAGGCGATGTCAAACGCACTCCAAAAGTACATCAGAAGGAATAACAAGAAAATCATACTCGCTTCCTGTCATTATGATATTCTGCCCTTCCTCCAACCCGACCTCATCTTCGACCTTAACAAAGGAGGCGTACTCGAAAGAGGCGACTGCCTTCCACGACCCACAATTCCGCTTCGGCTCTATCGTACCGAGCCTGATACTTGGAGAATCTTCGCAAGACATCATTATATGTCCGCAGCCCTCAACGAATCGGCTCAATGCTTCGTCGCCCAATGGGACGACAAACCAGTCGCCTTCGTCTCAACCCTAACCCTCTTCGGTCGAGGCATCTTCGATTCCGTCCGCGTGCATCGAATGGTCGTCCTCCCAGACTATCAAGGATTGGGAATATCAAGACAACTCCTCTCCGCCATTGGTGGCATCTATAAAAACAATAACACCAAACTCTTCATCAAATCCGTTAACCCCGCAGTAGGCTTCGCCCTCGGAAACGACCCACGATGGAAACCAACCGCCCATAATATGAAGTTCCGCGCAGATGTCGATAAACACGATTGGCTCAAAACTAAATCGCACCAATCCAGGACATCCTACTGCTACCAGTACATCGGCCCGCCAATCCAAGGATTCGACAACCTCGTCCTCCCCATAGACAAAATCCGACGGCTCCGCTCACTCGAAGGACAACTCTCCCTATTCTAATCGGCTCGCTCTAATGCGGGCCTTTTTCGCGCCTATACCACACCAACACCTACCACACCTCCACCAGTGGCCTATATCCCCAAAACTCCCGCTTTTATTTAGCGTTTTTGCCCACCCTCAAGGTGTTTCCTCGGTGTTTTCCGAGACCTCGCTCCATTTTCGCCCCAAAATTGGCCACTTTTCCAAAAAATTCTTTGCCAAGTTGGTTTTTCGGAAATTGATGTCGAGAATTTTTGCGGGGGTCGGTGCCGCGTGGGGGCGGTTTTGGGTGGGGGGTGGGGTCATTTTCGGCCTATTTTGGTGGGCGTTTGGTCGTTTTCCCTTGCATTTTTGGGGCTGATTTTGCCAAATTCGGCCTATTTTCGTGGGGCAAATTGGCGGCGCGTCGCGTGGTCTCTGCTGCTGCTCTGAATCGCCCTACAAAAACGGCTACAAAAGCGCGATAATGTGCCCAAAATAGCCACGCAAATACGCACAAATCCACGCATTTACGCAAGGCGGCTGCGTGTGTTTGTGTGGTTTGTTCTGCGCGGGAGATTCAGCAAGCAACAAACGCAAACGGACTCAAAGCCTATTTTTTTAGTTTGGCTTCATCTGATTCTTTGCGTTTTTGGGGTCTGTTTTGGCGTATTTTGGGCGCGTAGAGAATCTTTATATATTTGGTCGTGGTGGTATCTTCTTTTTCCTTTGTCATGCTTCGCGCGTGGTCTCTCTTTGCGCGGTCTGATACGGCACGAAAAAAGCCGCCAACGTGGGCGGCCTTTGTTGTTGCGTGGGTCTGTGTTTTAGTCTTGCGAATCGGGCGCGAAGATTCGTTTTAATTCGCCGTATTTGTTCGACGTGGGAATACTTTTATAATATCCAAGCGCGGACAAATTCGCCCACTTTGTCGCGCATACATATGCGGCGGCGGTCGTGGCGTGCTGCGCAATGTTCGCAATGCTTTGGCTCTTTATTTGCCCTTTGCCTTGTCTGAATTCGATTGTATGCTGATTTGTTATGTTAATGCGGTGATAGCGCTCTTCGGGGTAATTGTGGCCGCAGCGCGTTTTGTTGCCTCTTAACAAATCGGTTTGGAGTGCTTCGTGAATTCCTCTCTGATTCACAATGTCGCGGCAGTAGGCTTTTAAGGCTTCCACGTGTTCCACAACTTCGGACGTGTTCGGCCTTGCCCATCTTCCGCCGTCACGACCGTACAACTTGACAAGGGCGCGGGAAGATAACACGAAATTCTCAAGATAGATTAACTTCGCTATATTTTCATTCTGCGTGGGTTCATCTTCGCCGAACGCAGTCCGCGAGATATGGCAATGTAACCCGGTTGATTCAAGGGACGAAGAAAGCGCAAGCCCCGTTATCATTTCGCAGAAATCGGCGTAAAAATCGGCCTTTATTGCGTCGCTTGGGTGGATTAACGTAGACACGAATTCAATACCACGCGCCCCGCGCGGGCCCTCTATGGATGCGTCTGAAACTTGCCGCCAAATATTACTTTTGATATTGTGTAGCGCAGTCTCACAAAGCGCATTGCGTCCTGCCGTCTCAAGTTCAAACCCCAAAAAATACGCGCTATCTTTGTGGGGAAAGTTGGTAATAAATTCTGTAGACGGGTAGTGGATACCGCTATAAATCTGTTCTTTTTCGTAATCTTCGCGGACTTCTAACAAAATGTTAGCCTTGTAAACTTCACCACTTGAGACGCGCCCCGCGCGTTTTAGTGCAACTGCGATTGCGTCCCTTACAATCATTCCCGCGCGGAAGATTTCGACGCGCAGTTCTTCGCGGCCCACGTTGAAAAAGAGCGCGTTTGAATCCTTGCGAAGCGTGCAAGGCGTTTCGGCGTTGCTTGCGTAGTCTGTGAAAACAAAGTCGTAAACTTTGCCGTTGGTTAACTTGTCGTTAACATTCCAATTGAAATTAATAGCAGTCATAACGTGTTGAATTTAAAGGGTTTATATTAAAGTTTGTTGTCGTTTTGCCTATCTTTTTCGGGTGCCGTTTGTGTCATTTGCTACGCAAATTTAACCCTTTTTTTTGAATTATCAACACTTTTTCCAAAATATTTTTGGCTTTTTTCATTGGAAAGCGCACAGACCCACCCACGCACGACGCGCACAGACCACGCACGCGACCCACGCGCGACCCACGCACGCGCGTATAGGAGCGGCCTCAAGGGGTGAATTTTTGCTTCGCGGGTGAATTTTCCGCCGAGCCGAACAGGTGAATTTTTGGATTTGCCCGCCGATTTTGCGGGTGAATTTCCAAATTTTGATATAAAAAAGACCGGGGAATCTCTCGACTGCCCGGTCAGTTAAACAATTAGAATTATGGTCGTATTACATTAATTCGCTGGTTATCGTCTCGCGCTGGACTGCTACGCTCTCCTGGTTGAAGGCTTTTTTCAGAATCCCGACTAAATTCTTTACTTTGTCGAAGGTCGTGAATAATAGCTCGATGCGGAGGGTTTTCTCTTCGACGATTTTCCCGTCGTCGTGCTTGTAAATGCCGCAAGCCTCGTAAATGGTTCCGCCGTGGAAGTCCTCGGCGATTAGATTAGAAACCACTTTGTAGGCTTCCAGCGTGCTGATTTCTTGCTTTTTCGTGTCCTTGTCATTCAGGCCAAGGTAGAGGGTAAATTTTTCAATCATGGTGTTTTGTTTTGTGTTTTGCTACTGCAAAGGTAGTCAAAAAATCCGACTTTCCAAATTTTTTTTGAAGTATCTGCAAATTTCTTTCTTCGCCGGAGTTCCCAAGCCCCAGACCGTCCCGCTGCCAGACTCACGCGCGTAGGCGCAGCCGTGCGCGTAGGCGTGCGCTCGCGGGTGAATTTGCGGGCGCGTACACGTGCGCGGTATCGGGCGCGTGTGAATTTTTAGACGTGGATTTGCAAAAAGGCCACCGAGATTTTTAGTCCCGATGGCCTCGTTGCCTATGAATTTTCAAGGTGAATTTCTGATTTTCCGCTCGATTTAGCGGGGGAAATCCTCGTTTCCGTAGAGCTTTAGCTGGTCGTGCCACCAGTCAATATACGAATAGTGCCGCGCGGTGCGGGGTTCGTGGCGCACGTGGTTAAGGTTGGAATACATAACCCCATTCACGTTGAAATAATGCCCATAGAGCTTAATCTCGCCTGTGTCCCCAATGAAAGCAAATTTACTGCTGCCAATGATTGCGTTAATAGCTTTGACGGCCTTTTTATGCCCGCCCTTTAACGCGATGGGCTCGTAAATGTCGCGGAGGAAGGTCTCGCTATCCGTAAGGTCTCCCCTGCTCTCGATATTCAAAATCCCGTTGTGGAAAAACGCGGCGTGGCCGTTCAGGGTTTTCCAGCCGTGGCAATTTTTGAGGCTTTTACTGCCGTTCGTCGCGATACGCGCGTGAAATACAAAAGCGTGCGCGTTCAGCTCGTCGAAGTTGTCGGCGTAATATTTCAGCATCTCGTCCGCGTTCAGCGTGCGGAAAGTATAAAGCTGGTTATCTTTGACCCAAACAATCGCGGAGCCGTGCGGGTTCGTCGCAATCGCGGCCTTAATCGTTGCAAGTTCGGGGGCCTGTGCTTTGGAGGGTTTTGCTATAATTACACACATAATATCTAAAGTTTTAAGGGGTTATTTTTTGAATGTTTTCCATGCGTCGCGGACTAAAACAATCACGCAGACCGCTAAAAAGATAATGAATAAATGACCGAGTTCCATAATTTGCCTATTAAATTTATAAGTGTTTTTTGTTATTCTTCATCCCAAAAATAGGGGAAATCTTCATCTAAAACCTTGTTGATACACTCGGAAAGGAGGTAGCACCGAATCGTAACATCCGCCCATTCGGGGCCTTTCTCGAAGAATTCCGCCGGATTGCATCCAAACGCTTCGACGGCCTGGCCGAAAATATCCAGGTTGTGGCAAATGTTTTCTTCTGCGACAAACGCGCCGCCCGTGTAACTGCCGGAGGCGTTCCCGGTCACGCTATCCTCGACCCAAAGGTCATCGTTCAGCGAATTATACATATCATCGCGGTCTGCGTAGTTGGCTGGGCTGATTCCGTTCTCGGCAATGTAGTTGCGAATGTCCTCGCAAATTGCGTTTTTGTAATCGTACTTTTTCATGGTGTTGTGTTTTTGTGTTTTGCTGATGCAAAGATACGGCGAAATTTTTAATTGTGCAATACTTTTCCAAAAAATTTTTTGATTTTTTTGCGTCGGCCCATCTTACGCGCGCGTATATGTAAGAATACGCGCAGCGCGTCACGCGCGTCTCGTAATACGCGCAGCCGCCGGGACACCCAGGCGCACACCCGCGCCCCCGTGTGAATTTTTACCCACGCGCACACATATACGCCCATACCCGCGTGTGAATTTTTAATACGCGCGGACGCACTCGTACACCCCCGACGTGAATTTTTAATGCGCGTGCGGTCGCGCACCCCCGTGTGAATTTTTGATTTTTGCCCAATTTTGGGCGATTTTAGGCACTTATAGGATTTCTCCGAGGAACTTACCCATAGAACGCAAAAAGGGGCGAATTTTCGCCCCAATTTCGATTTGCCGAGGATTTTTAGCTCTGCTGCCGTTGGTAATACGAACAGACCACTCCCCTCTTGGCTCCGCCGAGCTTCTCGCCGATACATTGAACTCTCTCCTCTCCTTCCCCGCGCCCGGCGTTGATGATGTCGGCGGTTCTACCGAATAGGCAGTTGCCGCACTCGTCGGGAATCTTCTCCTCTCTCTTCTTCTTGAGGTATGTCCCAATGTCGGCGGTGATGAAGATGATGGCCCCGAATGAAATGGCTCCGCCGAGCGGAATCCATACCGCTGATGTCGCCACCCACCACGAAACCAGTCCGAGGATTTTCAGAACAATTCCCCCGATGAACCAAAGGCCCCACAGGATGTAAGATAATCGTCGCATTTTTTGTCTATCGCTCTTTTAAGTGAATGAAATTTCTCGTTATACTTTTGGTCAAAGTCGATTAGGAACTTGGCGTTGTTGATGCCGTGAATCGCCGTTGAATGATGAAGGCCGAATAACTCCCCCACTTCGTCGAGCGTCACGCGGCTCTTGTTCCGATAAATCAGCATGACCATATCCCTCGTGTCCACCATCGTCCGCCGCTTGTTCCGCACTTGGAGGTCAGCCAGACGGATGCCGCACTCTTCGTGGAGGCACTCGTCTATGATGTCGAGCATCTTGGTTGATGGAACGCTCTTGCTCTGCTTGGCTGGCAGTTGTGCTTGATGTTCTATGCACCACCGCACGCACCGCTTGGCTATGCTGCGCCCCTTCTCGTCGAGGTCGCCCCACTCGTCTTGGAAGATGTCAAGGGTTATTTTCCGAACTGAATCCATTGCCGTAGGTTGATTTTTGGATATGCCGTCAGCACATTTGCCGTGTAAAAACAATCCCAAATTTCCGATTTCCCATTCGGTTTTTGGCAGGGAAATTCGATTATTCGTTCGGGATTGCTCACCTTATACACGTACTGCGCCCCACATTTTTTGACGGAATCAAGGAAAACCTTGCCCACAACCATCCCGCCGCGCTCTCCGCCAGGGGCCGAAACCAGTAGGATTTCTCCTCTTACCTTCGACCCCCTCCGTCTCACGAAGTGGTCAATGTCGCCCTTCGCAAGCTCGTCGGCGAGCGGTTGTGGCAGCGTGATGGCCTTGTACCAATCCGTCACCCCTTGGATGAATTTGTCGTACTGCATTAGAACGGAAGTCCGTCGGTTCCACGCTGCGCCGGGGCCTCGTTCCGAGGTGAATTTTCAGCCCTTGGCTCGCGAAGTTTGCCGCTACCCACATAGATGGTGCGGTCGCCCTCGTGACGCTCCTCCTTGGGGACGTACACGCTCACGTAATGGTCGTAGCCCTTCTCGTCAGCGGTGCGCCGTTCGCCGATGTTCAGCTTCACATAACTCTTGCCGTTGTTGGCTCTCTTGATGCGCTCCTTCGGAATGTCCGAAAGGCAGATGTCTAAAAATAGTTGTGCCATAATTTTTACTCGTTTATTTTTTCAATAAAGTTTCTCGTTGCAATCTCTCTCCGCTTGAGGTAGTTCGCGGCCCTATCGAGGAACCACTCGCGGATTTCGGGGTGTGTCACCAATGTCTCATCCATCGCTTGCGTCAGAATGTCGTTCTCGACGGAAAGCAGAGCAGAGCAAGCGAAGTTGCTATCTCCGAGCGGTAGGACGCTCGCCAACATATACTGCCCTCTCTTGAGCAGTAGGTGGCAAATTTTTACTCTTGTTCGTTCAAACATTGTCGTATTCGTGTTTTAGCAGTTGAATCATCTCTTGGTTCCTTCGGTATATCCGCATCTTCTCCCGGTCGCCGTTCTCCCAGAGCTGGTGACAGTCGAAACACAGGAAGTTCACGTTCCTTGGGTCGTGCGCCTTGTCGGGATGCGCCCCTCGCGTGAGTATATGGCTCACATTCACGGCGCAAGGGTAGGCGATGTACCTCCCACACTCCTCGCAAACCCACTCCCTTCGCTCGATTATGTAGCGGTAAAAGCGTGAATTTGCATCCCGATTATTACCCCCGAATTTCTCTTTTTGTATCTCTTTCCGGAGGGCAATAGCCATCGGGAACCGCGCATCGTCGAGGGGGTCATATCCCCTTTTGACCGCATAATCGTACTCTTCGCGCGTCTCAATCATCTTTTCTCGGTCTTGCAAATCCCCACCCATTACCAGAACGCGAGCCGACGAAGAAGATTACCATCTCGGTGTCGAACTTCCCGAAAATCTTCTTGGCTATCCATTTGTACGGAACCCTAATCCCGCCGTAGTCCACGATTTCCGTGACGTTCTTCGCGGCATAGATAACCCCAAAGTTACGCGCCCTCTTGTAGTTGTCGAGGATGAATTTTTCAATCTCTTCTTTCATATTGCATCGTCTATTACCCATTGGAACTCCATACTCGCCCACCGCTGAACCCACGATATTGCCTCAACCGCCTCCTCGACGGATAGCTCCTCCCACTCTTTCGCCCTCGTTTTCCACTCGCCCTTCTCTCGTTTCTCCTCCAAAAATAGGGGGCAATTCCACCGAATCTTATCGTAAGTCTCCTTTTCGGTCAAGCACTCACCAATCGAATCGAAGGCCCTGCGCATCTCTTTGACCACATAGCCGAAGAAATAGTTGGTCATCCGCTCCGTTGGCTCCAGGGACTGCACCTCCATCCGTATCAGTAGGCTCCTCCCCTTGTGCATCGAGGCGAACTGCGTCACCCTATCCGTAGGGATTTTCAGTCCGCCCCGGTCGCCTATCCGAGTCCACAATATTAGTGACCTTAATCGCACGCCCAATCTCCGTTGATTGCGCAAACATCGATTGCGTGGAGTAGCTCGTTGAGGTCGTCAAACGGCCCCGAAAAATCATAGACCTTGTTCTTAATCGCAACCGTAAAGAACTTCTCGTTCTTGTGCGCCAGGATGAAGGTCTCGCCACCTCCGAGCAAATACGTGTCCTTGCCGTCCTTCCGCTCATACTTGAAGTCGTTCATCTTGAAGAACTCCTCCGTCAGTCGCGGGGTCTTGACATCCTCAACCCGGACGTTGATGGTGATGCCGCAGAGAACTCGCTCCGCATTGACATCCGTGATTCTCTCGTTGTGGCCGTTATAGACAATATAGTCTCCTACACGTAAATTTTTACTCATCTTTCAGTTTCTTGATTGACTGGAGGAACGCAACCGCGTCGGCCTCCTTGGTGAAATAATTCCCGCAATTTTTGAGCAAGCCGCTCGTCATCGGGTTCTCCGTATAATCCACCTCCCAAAAGGCGGTGATGAACCAAACTTTATCGTTCATTTTCAGCTACCTTTTCGGGAATTGAATACTGCGCGAACCGAATCAGACGGCCCGTCCGCTTGGAACGAAGCTCAATCATCTCCGTGTGAATGTAATCGTAAGGGAGACCCTTGGCCTCAAGCTCCTTGCGACATCTGCGAATTACCTCACAATGATGGCCAATACCGAAGTCCATCAGCATATCAATCTGCGTGAGTTTCTTGCCAGCCATAAGCTGCTCCATCGTCCACTCCTTCTGCGAGCGAGTGTCGAATCCTTTGTTTTTGTTAAAAATGCCCATTGCTTTATTGTTTATGGTTTGTGCAAATATAAGTGATTATTTTTGATTTTCCAAATTATATTTCGATTTTCTCATCAAAATTGCGTCTTGTAGCATTTTTCGGTTCTCCAATGCGAACATCTCGTCGGGAATGAAGTGGAACACCAACCAATCGTCGAGGCACGCAAGGTTCCCCTTCTCCATATCGGTTTTCTGCCCCATTCCTCCACTATGCCGACCAGCGTGCTTGCCCATATAGGCATTGAACAGACCGCCGTCAACCTCGACCGCAATTTTTACCCTTGGAAATGCGTAGTCAAATCGGAATTTCCTTGTCGGATGGAAGGGGAACTCGGCCCAACACTCCTCTCCGACCTGGGACTCATAGATTTTCGTGTACGCATTCTTACACGGGTACTTGTTCGCTTTCGATGATTTCATAGAAATTCGTATAGTTGCTATTCGAGCGGAGCTTAATGCAAATATCTCCTCCCAATCCTCCTCGGTTCTTTCGGAAGTACATATTCACCCTCGTGGAGTAGTAATCCGATTCGTCCTCCTTCTTTTCGAGCATAATCACCATATCAGCATCTTGCTCGATGGAGCCGCTATCTCGAAGGTCGTGCAGTTGCGGTGCGCGTTTCTCCGAAACGCTATTTCGGTTAAGCTGACATAGAGCCACGATAGGGATTTTCAGTTTCTTGGCGAGTTTCTTCAATCGCTTTGTTATCCCGGTTACTTGGCGGTAGAGCGAATCTCCGACATCATTCGTGGACATTAGTTGGACATAATCGATGAACGCAATCCCACATTTCCCCTTTCGGTGGTTCAGAGTAATCGACGCGCACACCTCGTCCAATGACTGCGGAGTTTCGTCAAGGTAGATTGGCGAGTGGTCGAACGCTTTCGCCGCCATCTCGAATTTCTGCCAATCAACCCTATCTTGGGTAATATCGGATGCGTTAATCTCCTCGGTGGAGAACATCATCCTCTCCGATAGCTCGGTGTTCGTCATTTCAAGGGATAGGGCCAATGCGGGGACTCCATTACGCGCAGCCGCTCGTGCCATTTGGAGCATAAATGCGGTCTTGCCAACCGAAGGCCGCGCAGCCAGAACGATGAAGTTGCCCGCCCCGAAACCTCCTCTCGTCATCTTGTCAACCGTCGGGAACCCGCTTGGGACTCTCCGCATCACCCCATCCTGGAGTTGTTTCCCGAAGTCAAAGATAGCGTCGGCGAGAGATTGCGTGCCATTTTTAGGCTCGTCTTGCTCGATTTCGTCCGATAAATTGGAGGCAAATGCGAGAATTTCGTCCCGATTATCTGCGGTAGATGCGGAAAGCTGCAAGGCTTTTAGGCCCGCATAGTACAATCTCCGCTTGCGGCTCATTCCAGTAAGCACATCGCAATGCGCACGTATGGAAAGTTCGGTGGCATATCCGTCTTGCGTCAGAATTTCTCTTACGAAGAAATCCTTCTCAACCCTCGACGACATTGTAACAATATCTATCTGCTCCTTATCCTCGTACATCCGAACCATCTCCTTGTACGCATTCTGACATTTCTCGTGCGAAAAGGCCGACGGGGTGATTAACTCCATCGTCACGGGGATAAGGTCGGGGTTGGCAACAAGCTCGGCAATCAGCTTGCGCTCCAATTTGGTGTCTTGCGGGATATTGAAATCTAATGAATCCATCCGGCCAATCTCATTGCCTCTTCCGCCGACATCTCCTTACGTTCTGCCGTCGGCTCCTGGCGGTTATACTTATGGAAATTATTGCGCGACCACGTGAGCATCCGTCGGTGGGTGTCCCAGGTCTTTTGTATTTCAAACTTCATCGCGGTCTTGGACTTGTTTGGCTCCGTCCAATAGAGAACGAACTCATCCACCATCTGCGTGCCGAACTCGCCGACATACGACATACAATCGGCGCGGAATTTCTTCTCTCGCTCTGCCATCGGATTAGTAGGCTTCGCCTCCTCCGCCGAGAACAACTTTCCATCCTTCCCGTAATATATCTTATTATTATCATTTACTTTATTGGTACTTGGAAATTCCGTTCCAAGTGACTTGGAATTTTCGTTCCAAGTGGAGAACTCATAATCAGCCACTCGCGGCCCGAATGCAAGGTAGGTCTTTCGCTTTGACTTGTTTTCGGGGCCACGAACCAATAGACCAGCATTAATAAGGTTCTCAAACCGAATGTTGATTCCTCGCGTGGTGTTGATACCGAGAATCGGCATCTCGTCGATTACAAACTGCGGGCTTATCCAAAAGAATGGTTTATCGTCCATAGAAACGCATTCGCATCTGCCCGATTGGACGAACGACTGAACGAAATCGAATAGGGCCAAGTCTGCAAGGTCGAGTCCCAGGCCCTTCTCGTAGTTCGCAAGTTGGTTTATGGTTATAGCGTACTTCATAAAAAAGTATGTACCCCAATCGGGTGACTCCACCACCACGAAAGGGGTACAATTTCTTTCCAAACTCTGCGGGTGGAGTCCGCATCGCAAATATAGTGATTAAAACCAAATTTCAAAAGAAAGGGGCGGGTAAATTCTTTACGTTATGACTAACCTAATGGAGAGTGTGACAAACAAAACCCCGCCCCATAGCAAAAACACAAAAGTGCCAACGATTCACATCGTGAGCCGGAGGCAGAAACCTCCGTTCAAGGGGAAGAATCCCCTATCAGTCGTAAGAATAGCTATCAAACCGCCATTCCTTATATTTCGGGTCGTCGCGCTCAACCTCACCTCTTCCTTCGCACATTTCGCACTCCACCTCGTTTCCATCCTTGTCGATGACATATCCGCTGCCCTGGCAAATCGGACACACATCGTAAACCTCATCGTAAGGAGCCTTATCCATAAATCACCTCCCCAAAGATAATCATCTGCATCAAACTATCCGCATCGTCGGCATCAAAAGTGCCGTCGTCAATAAGGAGATTGAAAGCCGCAAGACGGAGATATTTCTCCTTGCTCTCGAAGGCCGCTTTTATGCCGTTTTTTAAGGCTTCAAGGTCGAAATGGTATTCTCCCTCGCCCGTAGGAGTTAAGCGCGAAAAAACGCCCTTATTCTTGTAGATTTCATCACCCTCCACATCAATCACACAAATCTCGCCGCCGTGAAGAAGGACGTTGGCCATCCTATCCTCCACGCACTTGCTCGGATTGGTCTCGGATTCCTCCAATGACGCGAACTCGTCAAGTAACCGACCGACAAAGGTCTGACTACCATAGAATGCGGTCGAGAGAAAGTTGACCAAATCCTCGTGGGTAATGCTCTTGATTTCAGTCTTGATTTCCATTGCGTTTGTGTTTTCTGATGCAAAGGTACAACAAAAAATCTAAGTTCCAAATTTATTTTGAAATTTTTTCGACTTTTATTGCCCAATCTGCTTGACGGCTTGGATGCGTGAGAGGTTCTGCTCCGTCTCGTTGGGGACGAGCGACACCACCGGGTAGCGCGACGCGCGTGGTGAGTCGCTCTTGGCAAACTTCACGGAAAGGTCGCACAGGACACCAGCAATCTTGCCGTTGCGCTCCACCATAGCGTCGAAGCAATCCCGAATCTGCGGTATCGTGGAGGCCGCTCCCTTGGTGGTAAACTCCCAACAACCATAGATTTTATTCACGAGCGGGAGGACAAAACGGATAGTGAGGGAGATTTGCCACCCAGTTTTGGAGGGGAATTTCTGCGAAACCACGTCCATTACGTTAGGCAATTCGTCAGTTGTCACCTTAATTCGACGCTGCTCTTTGGTGGAATACACGTAAAAAGTCTCGCCATCGCCCTCGGCCACCTTCTTCCCAGCGTTGTCACGATAGACGTAGGACTCGTTGCAGCACAATTCGGGGTTGTCGGATGGAAAGTAGATAAGGAGCGAGTTCGGTTTCTCGCCGAAAGCCTCGTTGAAGAGGGGCGCGTACTTGCCAGTAGCCACGAAGTAGTCCACGCTCTGCGGATAGCCTCCTTCGGACTTAATACCGACCTTGACCTTCCCAAGAATAGGAAGGCCAAGTCTCTCGTCGGCATTTTTGGTTACAATTCTGCCACCCATAGCGGACTACTTGAAGAGTTCACCATCGTCCTCCGCCTCGTCCTTCGGCTGACGCTCCTTGACAAGTTCGGAAAGGGTGTAGATTTTCACGTTCGAGGTGATGTCCTCGTCGAGATTGATTTCTCCGCCCACCATAACGACCTTCTTCTCGTCCGTCTTGCGGAGTTTGTAGAGGTCGAGGAGGAGCGGAAGCTGCGCGAGCGCGGGGTCAGCGGTCTGCTCCTCGAAAGAGTAGGACGGACGCTTGTTGACCGTCCCCCTCCAATCCTTCGGGGCGATGTTGAAGATGCGCTCAATCTGCTTGTCGGGGAAGTTCTCGTTCCACATCTGACGATAGAGTTCAAGCTGGAGTTTGTACTCCTCATAGAACCCCTTCTTGCCGGACTTGAAGTCCACGATGGCATCGATACGCGAGGAGAATTTCTCCTCAACCTTGGCGAGCTTCTTCTCGTCGCCGTCAGCCTTCTCGCGGGCCTTCTGCTCATCCTCGGCGGAAAACTCGCGCATATTGCACACAAGGTCAATCATACCCGCATACCCGCGAGAAGAGTAGAGGGACACCTCAACCGCATAGGGCCGAACGTCGTAGTCCTTCATCCACTTTGCGAAAGCGATGATGTCGGCACGCGCCTCGTCCTCGTGAGCGTCAATAAACCCTTCTGGGAGATTCTCGCGCTCGACGAATTTGCCCATAGATTCTCGGAGGGAATCGAGGTTATACTTGCGCGAAATCATAAGGGAAGCAAGCTGCGAGTGGACGAAAGTGCCGTAGTTCGCACGCTCCATCGTGTATGCAAGGGCCTCGTCCTTGCCCAAAGAGAGCTTCCATTCGGTGAGGAACTTGTTTTCGGGCATCACCGCGTGGAGGATGGTAGTCACGGAGGGGAAGAAAATCGGGTTCCCTTCCGCATCGAGAGTGTAGTAGAACCGCTCGCCCTTGGAGTTCAACTGCCAAAGACGATAAATCGGCTCGTGAAGCTGGGTGGATGCAAAGTACAATGCTTGCATCTGCTCGGTGGTAGTTCCGAGTGCGAGTGTTGTTTCCATATCTTATACGTGTTGTGTGAGTTTTCTATACCAGGTCGCGGAGTTCCTTCCTGTCGGAGTCCCACTTGTCGAGGTACTCAATGAACTTGGAGCGTAGATTTTCAAACTCCTCGCCGCGAGTAGGCTCGTTGGAAAGACCAAAGAGGTAGTCCGCAGTAACCCCCAATCGTTCGCAGATGATGGGGACGGCTGCGATGTCTATCTTCTTGACCTTGCCGTGAATGAGGTTACTCATATTCGTGTGCGCGGCTTTGTCTTTGGAATCGGGCCAAAGAATCTTTGCGAGGTCGAGTTTACGCACCCCATTACCGCTTTCCTTTGCTCTGTCAAATGATTCTACAAGTCTAAAATTTCCCATTTTTTCTTTGTTTTCTTGGCGCAAAGGTACAAAGAATTTTCGACAATCCAAATTATTTTTGAATAAAAGCGTAATGCTCGAACCTCACGGCGCGAGCATCACAACTAAAACTAATAACCACTTATGAAGAGATTCCGTTAGTCCTCTTTCTATGTCTGAAAGTTATGTCCGACACAAAGGTATGGAAATTTTTGGATAAAACAAAACCGCCCGAATCTCACGACACGGACGGGCTGCGAAAACGATTCACGCTTCTATTTTCTTATAACGTCAAATCCAAAACCTATCTCTGCGTACCATCCGTGCGCTTGCTCGTGGCCGAAGTGATAGCCATAGCCCGCACCTCCATCGAAACGCCAATGGTTCCACCATTTAGTGACGCGCAGCATGGCGGCGGCATCCATCCCTACGGGGGTCATGTAGAGCTTGACCGCAGGGGTGATGGTGACTTCGGGGAGCTTCGGCACGTATTGCGTGATTGTTTCGGTCTTTTGATAAACCTTTATCCAATCGAGGAGAGGGTCAATTCCCGACACTTGGCACTCATACTCCTCCGCCTTGTAGAGCTTGTTCTCGCGCGGGAGAACGATATAGGTGGAATCGTGTATCGTGGTCGTGTCGTGGACTGGCACATAGACCAACCGCTCTTTGTCCTTCCATTTGACCACCTCGACAGGCTTCTCGATTACCATAGTGTCGATAATCGTGGTGGTATCGCGCACCACGCTCTCAACACCATCGTCAAAACCCTTGTGATAGCCTCTATTTTGCCCTATTTTCCACGTGAAGAACACGATGAGGGCCAACCCCACCACAAGGCATAGAATGGTCAAAAATCGCTTCATTCCAAACTAAAGAAAATCCCCCTAACTGGTAGGGGGATGAAGTTTCACCGACCAGGATTATTCTCCGTAGGTCTTAACGTCGGTGGAGTTGTAAACCCAACCAGCGTCCGTGAAGTCGTAGGAGACGGTCTCGCCGTAACCAGCGGCATTGTAGGAGAGGCAGATGCCCTCGCCAACACCCTCGCCCTTGTAGGAGACGATGTAGGTGTGCTTCTGCTTGCCAGTCACCTTGATAACGCGGTCGCCCGCCTCAAGAGCGTCCAGCACTTCGCCAGGGATTTTGGTGATGTCCTCAACCTCGACACCAACGAGGGATTTCAGAATGGGGGCAAGTCCGCCACCCATATCAACCGCAGAACCTTGTCCCGCGATTTTCGCGTCAATCAACGCAAGGAGTTCAGAAATTTTCATTTTTCCTTATAAATTTATAGGGTTAATGTGTGGTTTTGCCCTCTAAAACCGAGTTACTTTTTCTTTTTTGCCGTACAAATTGCTATGGGAAATTCGGCTTTTACATCAAAGCAAGGACAAGCCTTTACCCATTCGTTCTGTGAAATCACGCCGTCACCATTCTTATCGGTGCTGGCATCGCGGTGTCCGATAACCTCCGCGATGGGGTATTCCATCATAAGGTTGTGGACAAGGGACTGCATCGCCACCTTCTGCGCGGGGGTGCGAGTATCCTTCGCCTTGCCGTGCTTATCGAGGCCTCCAACATAGCAAATCCCTATTGAATGGGAGTTGTAGATGCGGCCCGACAATCCGGCGGTGTTGCAATGTGCGCCA
>Ga0310690_10001612_pt1 | contig 39526 bp, 71 predicted proteins | sample AusTroGonzalo_MG_2_FD_207661 | JGI IMG/M metagenome (GOLD analysis project Ga0310690, IMG submission 207661) | Bovine rumen microbial communities from tropical cattle in Woodstock, Queensland, Australia - Gonzalo_04 (v2) (version 2) | ecosystem: Host-associated > Mammals > Digestive system >... | reverse complement strand
AACGCTAAGGTGTCCGGCAACGCTAAGGTGTCCGGCAACGCGGAGGTGTACGGCAACGCTAAGGTGTCCGGCTACGCTTGGGTGTCCGGCGACGCTTGGGTGTACGGCAACGCTAAGGTGTCCGGCGACGCTTGGGTGTCCGGCGACGCTTGGGTGTACGGCGACGCTTGGGTGTCCGGCGACGCTTGGGTGTACGGCAACGCTAAGGTGTCCGGCAACGCTAAGGTGTCCGGCAACGCTAAGGTGTCCGGCAACGCTAAGGTGTCCGGCAACGCGGAGGTGTCCGGCAACGCGGAGGTAGAAAAATCTTCGGATTACGCAGTCTACAAGAACACATGGAGCAGTATGCGATACTTCACGTGGACTCGTTCTAATGACAAGTGGGCTGTCGGATGCTTCTACGGCACAGGCGAAGAACTTATAACCAAGGCTTACAAGGATAGCGAACTATCCGGCAAGTGCTACGAAGCAGTTGTCAATATGCGTAACGAATTGACGAAGCTCGAACAAGCGTAAATGTGCAGGGCGAAAGCCGAGGAGTACAAATGACAGAAAAAGACCTCACTACTTTTGATTGCTGCAAAGGGATCGCGAACGACTACCCATTTTGCCCAGAGGGAAAATATTACAACGCCGCTGAAGTCCACAAGCTTTTGGAAGAAAAGGACGCTTACATCGAGCAGCTACAAGCCGAGGTATCAAAGTGGCATCACGCCTACGACGCCCTGCTGACCGAGCGCAATGCGATTGCACACGAGCTGCACACGATCAAAAAGACAATGACGGAGGGCGTATGAAGTGCGACGAACTGAAACCGCTTGTGTTTTCAATAAATGATTTAGCGTATGTCGATGAAATTCATGCGAAGAAAAATTTCGACAATATTCACGACCACGCCGTATATAAGGCAACCGAAGTAGACGCCGCCATCGCGGAACTCAAGGCGAAGCTGGAGAGCGTGCAGGCGTCAATGTACGCGGACAACGTGGACTTGGGCATGAAGCTCCGCAAGACGCAGTGTGCGCTGTGGCTGGCGAGAGCTATGAGAGCGAATGATAGTGCCTGTAAGATACTTCGGGACGCTGGTATAATGTTCGCAATCGGAAATTGCCGCGGATGGGATAAATTAAATACGCTGCAAAAGAAATGGCAGATTGTTGCAGACAAGTGCAGAAAGAAAGCGGAGGAGTACAAATGAGCGAACTGAAATCAAGACACGTAGCTGATGCGTATGATGATTACTTCGAACGCCCCTGTGATAAACGTTCTCAAGTCTACCTAAAGTCCGAAGCCGACAAGGTTATTGCGTAAAAAGATGCGGAAATTGTGGAACTGAAAAAGCAAGTCCACGATTACGCACTAGGCTCTTACGTGATTCAAGCAAGGGTAGAAAAGGAAGCCCGACACGACAAGTACAAGCGGTGCTTGGCGATGGCGGAGCTGTGCTATTGGAAGTGGCAGTATTGGAAAGATAGCACACCGGGATATGAAAGACAATTTCAGTGGGAAAATAGAGCGTGCAAGTGGCGAAAGCGTTGGCTTGCCCTAGCGGACAAGTTCAAGGAGGCGAAGTGATATGCGAGTATTGAACAACGAGATTGGTGAAGAACTAAAGGAATGCGGTATATTCATCCCACCGCGACGACTTTTCTGCTGGAATGGACTTGAAACTCCAGTAGAAAGAGATGTCGCTGCGGTCGCTCTTTGTTACTTCGGACTTGTGGCTATCACCTTTGACGGCGCAATGTTTAAACATTGCGCCACGGTAGGAAAACCAATAGACTTAAAGGAGGCAAAGTGATGACCGAACAAGAAAAGGACGCTTACATCGAGCAGCTACGCGGCGAGGTGTCAAAATGGCACCATGCATACGACGCCCTGCTTGTCGAGCGCAACGCACTCGCACACGAGCTGCACACGATCAAAAAGACAATGACGGAGGGTTCATGAGCAAGGCGATACTACTATCAATCCACCCCAAGTGGGCGCAGAAAATCTACAGCGGCGAGAAAACTGTAGAGTGGAGAAAAACATTTCCCAAAGGTTATTCGGGTATTGTTTTCTTGTACGAAACAGCACCAGTAAAGAAGGTGACTGGTTTTGTGATTGTTGCAGGCTTCGTTGGTTTGAATATGAATGAATACGGCATATTCACTTATTCAGAACCCATGATAAAATGCGGATGTGTTGACGAAGAAAGTTTGAGGAAATACCAAGGACACTCTAGACACGTCATTGGATGGCTAATATCTAAAAGCGACAAATACAGCGAACCGATGTCGCTTGAAACATACGGCCTGAAACGCGCACCGCAATCATGGCAATACGTGGAGATATAGGAATGAAACACAAGACAATCCAACAATTAAGGGATTCTTTGAGGAAGGTACTCAAACGCGGAAGACGAACGACAGAACGACAAAAAATTTCTTTATCTACAATAGCAAGGAGAAAATCAATGAGCAACGAAAACAACTATCCACTGCATCCGGGTCAAGAACACGTCACGCCATATTACGTCCAAGTCCCGCAGAGTGAATACGAATCGCTCAAGCGCGAAAACGAGCAACTTCACGCGCTTCTGCAAGGAACTCCGAAGCAGTCTGCAACCGCGGAAATAGACACGCTGACGAGCGAGGTCAAGGCGCTGCGCGAAATGAACGTGAAGGCACAGGATCGCATCGCGGAGCTGGAGCGCATGGACTCCGAACACACGATCCAAATCGCCAAGATGAACGGTTACATCAGCACGCTGGAAGATAGTCAGCGGTGGCGAAAGTTCCCGGATGAAAAGCCAAGCGAAGAAATGGAAGGCGAAGACTTTATTGTAAGCAACGGGTTTTACTCTGTTATTTGCGAATGGCGTGGTTATTGGAACAACGAACCTTTTATGGGAGACAAGAACTGCGATAGAGTGAAATACTGGATGCAAGCACCTAAAGCCCCGGAGGACAAATGAGCTCAGGATTGACAACTGGGATTATCGCAGTCGCTCTAGCAAGCGGAAAAGTCAATATTGATGTACAGCCTAAGACAAGGAAGCAAAAGAAGGCTCTTAAAAGGCGCAAACGTGAGTTTATAGACATGATGAAAGTCGGTAAACCATTCTCGATAGAGGAATACAAAAAATCCATGTCTCCGGAAGAGTATGCCAAATATAATGACGAAGGACTTTTGACTAGGCACTTTTTAGGAGATGGCTAGGAGGTAGAATGACCGAAGTAGAGCTGTGCAACATCGTCAAGGCTTCAAACCTTTTCCCAGGATTCACTCTCCACGAAGAAGTGGGCATGGATATCTACGGCAATTCCTGCGACATGATTTATGAAAACGGAACAGACGTATTTTGCATCGAAGCAAAGTTGCATTTCAATTTTGAAGTTCTAGAACAGGCCTCTAGATGGCGTAATGTAGCATCCATGTCTTTTATCGCGGTCCCTTGGGACTGTTTAAAAAATTGGTTTTACTCGCCAAAAAGGACTGTTGCTTATTCCCTTGGCCTTGGAGTAATCGGTGTATCTGATGATACTGCAAATTTCGCAGACAAATTGTGCAATCCGTTTATTGGAGAAGATTTTTATTTTGGAGAAAAAATATACAAGTTCCCTGCTGATTTAGATTTTTGGAAGAATATTTTTTCAAGAATCGGAGAAAATAGAACACCAGCAGGCAGCAAAATTGGGAAGCGTTCTACTCCTTTTTCGAGATCAATGGACGCGCTTAGGATAGAAGCCAAGAATCATCCAGACTACAACCTTAAACAACTTCTAAACATTGTACCGACACATTATTGTAGCGTAAAAAGCGCTGAAAGCGCGATAAGAGGTCTAGTTAGCAGAGGAATCATTGAAAAATTTTGGAGGTAGAATAAATGAGCAGACCTGACCCAAACTGTTGTATCCCATTAGGGGATAACCGCTACACGATCGGAAGACGCTGTATCGTCTGCGGTAAAGGATTCGAACTTAGGGGTATTGGCGACAATCGCGCTATTTGCCCGGATTGCTGCAAGGCGATAAAAACCCTAAAGGACGACAGCAAAAGCAACTGGATTCCCGATTCGAAAGGCGGGGAACCGAACTATAGGAGATAACAAAATGAAAATCAAAGCGACAAAGAAACCTGTAACAATCGAAGCCGTCAAGTGGGACGGAGAAAACATTGAAGAAGTAAAGTCTTTTGTCGGTTCTTCTTACATCGGTGGAGAAAAAGACGAAGACAAGAGACTTGTAATTTCAACGCTTGAAGGCGATATGCTGGCAAGCGTAGGCGACTACATCATCAAGGGCGTGAAAGGCGAGTTTTTCCCGTGCAAGCCCGATATTTTTGAAAACACCTATAACATCGTGGACGAAAGCGGCCCGATCGTCAAGGTTCGCGCCGAAGTGCGATATTACGAAGATTCCATCGTAAACGGAGAAAACGATATTTCCTGGGAAGAACAGGAAGAAGGCGTAAAGCCTCGTATGCCATGCGTAGTTAAACGCGAAGGCGAAAACATCAAACCCGAAGATTCCTGGGACTGGTGCCTTGAAATTGATGCCGAACACGGCGTGATTCTCAACTGGCCCAAGGGTAACACGGCCCATGTGCATTACAAGGTTTGCGACGGTTGCCACGCCGATTACTTCCTGGACGGAAAGAAAATTTGCGACAACGAAAAAGACGGTTATGTTCCCGACTTTCTTTGCCCCGCCGATAGCGGTTATGGCGATTACATTATCATGGATATCGACGAGAACGGTCAAATCCAAAACTGGAAAAAGAAAGACCTCGACAAGTGGGTTGAAGAAGCTACAGCAAAGAGGGATGATTAATAATGGGAATGAAATTCTATACAAACAAATGTGTCGTATGCCAACAAAAAGTATATCAACAAGCATGCGAAATCTTGCAGCCGGAATTATTCGTTTGCTGGAACTGCATGGAAAACGCAAGGCAGATGCTGGCAATCAAGGCTTTTGCAAAGGATGTCAACGTCAAGATTGACTTCGGGATGATCGAAAAGGCCGAAGTGGAAAAAATCAAGGTGGTTTTAAATATAGGAGAAACAGACAATGGCAATGGATAAACAGACATTCAAAATTTGCGAGGCCGTCCATTTGGGTTTGGAACATTATTACATGGGACCAAGGGACCGCAGGACAGTAACTGAGGACGACAAGCGTATGGCTCACAAGATAATCCCTACGCTGCCCAACAAGTGGTGGCTCACGAAGCACTCGTGGGACGCGCAGAAGTTTTAACAAGGGGAAAACAACATGCTTACAACAAAGCTAGACTTCAAGCAGGATACGGTCATCTTCGCGGACGACGAATACTACACGACGACCGGGGTACTGAAAGTCATGGGGATAGGGATGACAACCCTGTCGAAGGAAATAAAGAACAACAATATCGAACCGCTGAAACACCCCGGAGGAAACCTTTACAGCAAGGGTTCTATATTGGGGTGGCTTGAACGCCGTTCAAAAAGAAACAGGAAGCAGAAACAGACAAGGTAATCAATGTCCATAACGCTAGTCCAAAAAAACAAGTCCAAAGGAATCATGACGTGGAGCGCCCGCGTACCCGACCCAAGAAAAAAAAACTGCGTACACTATTTCAGCCTCGGGACGACGAGCAAGAGCGAGGCGAAGCAGATAATGCAGGAACGCCTGAAGGCCGGCGACTTCGACCTCAAGGACGAGGCCGAGACAATGACGCTCGGCGAAGCCGCAATCAAGTTCGAACAGTACGAACGGGCGAAGGGAACGAAGGCCTGGAGCATAGTCACCTACATGAACAGCGTAAGGGCGTTGTCCAAGCTGTTCAACAGGAAGGTATGCGAATTAACGACAAAGGAAATAAACGAAGCGTTCGTCGAAGCTACGGCGGGAAACTCATCAACGACCTACAGGAACAAGAAGGTCAACCTCACGACGTTTTTCAACTACATGGTCGATGTCCTTGAAATATTGCCGCAAAGCCCGATAAAGAAGGCCATCCCTAAAAGGAAAATCAAGAAGAAACTGAGGGATTTTTGGACAAAAGAACAGATTGATAGGATCATCGCGAACGCGCCAAACCCACGGACCCGGCTCCTTTGGTCGTTCATGGCGTTCGCCGGACTCCGCGTGAGCGAGGCAAAGGCAATGAGGCCCGAGAAAATCTACGAAGGCAAAATACACGTTATCGGGAAGGGCGACAAGCCCGCGGAGATACCCGTATGCCCGAGGCTACAGCGCGAAATAGAACGGTACGAAGGGGAATGGAACTTCCGGTACTCCAGCTACATGCTGAAACGCAAAGCCAAGGAGGCGATACCCGAAGGGTTCCCCGGCGAGGCGCACGCGCACAGGTTCCGTCATTCGTTCGGCTCGAACCTAGTCCGCGAAAACGTGAACGTGAAGATCGTGCAGACATTGATGCGCCATGAGAATATCACGATGACACTGGATATCTACGGGCACATACTCGACACGGACTCGGAAGCGGCATTGAAAAAAGTCTACAAATAGGTATTGACAATGGAAGCCGGAAAGACTATAATTGAAGTAGGACTAGCGGCTCGGATGAAGAATCCGGGCTTTTTTGTTCAGAAAATGTATAAAAACGTTCATACACGTCTAGAAGCCCATAATACTGCGGGATTCTACGAAAACAAGAAAATTTATGGAAGTGATTTTTCATTTTTGTGGATATTTCTTGTAAAATACTTTTTCGGGCTAAAAACAACGTTCGTACACTTTCGTGTACTTTCACTTGCTTTCACTTTCATTTATACAGTTTTAAAAAATCTTTTCCGAAAAGTGCATAAAAAAGTGCATACAGCCGGGAATGGGCCGTCATTTTCGCCCGGAAACCCTATTAAAAGTTTTGTAAAAATTTTTAAACCAATTACGGAAATTTGTGTGCAAAGTACGGTTTTTCGTGCTATGTCAATTTTATTTTACTTTTTTCTAATTAAACCAAACTTTTTAATAAAAAATTAGGTATATTTATAAACATGAAAGGGAATCAACCCCGGAACAAAAGAAAGAGGTGATAAGATGAAGACTATCAAACTTTACAAGAGCGTAATCAGCGAGAAATGCCGTTTCTATTCCAGCTGGGACGAAAAAAAAGAAGGTCCGCAGCGCGACAACGGAAATTATGCCGGAGTCCATTACTTTGGCTGGAAAAGCATCAAATATGAAGCTTGGTACAGAAACGGGAAGAACGGAGAAATGGTCCCAACCAAAAAGAGCTTCCGCACGCTCGAAGAGGCAAAGAAGTGGGTTAGCGAGAACCTTGCGGCATAAGGAGGCATAAAATGAAAGCAACTGTTTGTGGCGGGAAACTGGCTGGAACCTACGAGGTCGAAGACTTGTGGAAATTCGCAAACGGCAAAAGCGAGGATCTTAGCGAACTCCGCGACCGAGGCTGCTGCGCCCCTCGTGCGGAACTTGACAATCAACCTGAACTCCCGGACTATTGCGGGCCCATGTGGGACGGTGATGGACTTCGCTATGAAACATGGGAAGTTTACGAGGCGCTTTCACACTAATATAGCCGAAACGGGCGCAAGCCCGTCTGCGCGGCGGCGGCTCCACGCGCACCGATGATGGCAAGCCGAAACAAACTCAAGGAGATGATAAGATGGAACAGGAAAAAGTAAAACTCACCGCGCTCGTCAAGTACCACCGTGGACGTCGGACCCTATGGGTAGGCACCATAGAACAGCTCCGTAGCGCTTTTTCGTACACTCTCGAGTGCGGAAATAGCTGGAACAGCAAAGTCAAGCTTGCAGGACATATCACCACGATTAAGAGCCTTGTGAGCAACATCAACAAGGCGTACAACGAGACTCAGGGAGGATGCTACGAACGCGACTTCGTCGAGCTCGGAACGGAACTCCTGACCGAAGAAATCAAGGCTGCCTGGACCGCGCAGCAGGAAACTTACAAAAGCTCCTACACAAAGGAACTGGAGGCATAAGATGGCAAACACTACCGGAATCAATGAAAGTATCGCATGCCCGAACGGCTTCTACTTCGGCGACCCATGCTACGCCCTCGATGAAAAACTTTACTCGGCCTGGATTGAATGGGGTCGCGAACGAGAGAAGACAGAAGGCCGCTGGTGCAACGACGGAAAGTTTTTCCACGATGGCAAGGAAATCATGGTGGTAGACTCCACCGCCTACGGCGACGGGTTCTACAGAGGCAAACTCATGAGTTACGGCGTCGATGCCGGTTGTCTTGCCGCCATACCGCTTGAATACTGCACGAAAGAAGGCTTCGAGGAACTCGGGCTCGTTGTCAGGGACTACTCCGGCCCGGTCCAGTTCAAGACCGAAGGTGACACCGGCCTGTTCCTTCTCGACTTGGGAAAGGATGTCAACAAGAAATACGAGGAGGTCGCCACCGGCGAGGACGAAGATGACGAGGAAAGCGAAGAAGAATGGGAGGAATAGCATGAAGTACGTGTACATGGGAAAGCGCTACCTGTTCAACAGCCGCTCGAACTTCAAGGGCTACCGCGTTGAATTTCTGAAGAAATTGCTCGCCGCCGCGAAGGACGAAACAATCATCGAGAAGGTCAAGGCAGAACTCGATTCCAGGAAGGGGGCGTAACATGTGGAAATTCATCTACAGGCTAAAGGGCCACACGCAAAAATTCGAGCGATCCTACCCGCACGGGAAAAAGTGCGACGCCGAGATGGCGTTCTGGTCCGACTGGTACGGCGGAAGGCTTGCCGTCACGCCGGAAGACGGGGTTGTGAAAATCGAACGTGTATGTAAAATCGAAGGGTGAAAAAATGGCAAACGAACAGAAAATCAAGGGCGTGCTGCTCGACATCGAGAACGACGAGGCGAAGGTAGTGGAGTTCGAACCGCGGCTGCAACAGTACTACGACCTCCTCCACTGCGAACGCATAGAGGTTGTCCCGCGCACTATCGGCTACAACCGCAGCAACAGGCGCTTCGACATCGTATGCGACGAGGAAGGGACCTACAAGGAAAGCAACAAGATTTCGGCAATCGACAACCTCGGAAGGGTGATGTTCGTCGGAAGCCTGCTTGTAGTCAACCGGGCCGAGAACGGGGAAACGGCCTCGCTCACGGACAGGGAATGCGAGTTCGTGCTTTCCAAGATACAGAAGATGTACACCAGGAACCACCCGGAAGGCTACCTGATGCTCACGCAGTGCGAGTACTAGGGAGGGCGTTGCGCTATGGTTAGAACGGGAAAGAACTTCACATTCGAAGGCAAGAACGCCGTCAAGATGTCCGCATTGATTCACGACATCAAGCAGACGGCCTCGCAGGTCTAGGCCGAAACAACAACAAGAAGAAAGAGGTCAAGATGGAAACGAAAAAAACTAAAACCGAAGAAAAGACGCTCCCCGAGCTGCAGATGGAACTCGACCGGGCGAGACGGATGGGCGCAATGATAAAGGCCATCGGCGAGAAGGCGCAGGAACTCCAGGCCGAGAACGAGCTCCTGAAGGAACGCCTCGCCGCGCTGTCGCCGAAAGGCGGAACGCCGGAAACGGCGGAACCGGAACAGGGTAGACACGAATCGTTGACGCCTGGTTACGTATTCGACTGCCTCGCCGTTACGGACGTACAGGTGTTCCCGTTCAAGGAAAGCCCGAACCTCGGCCATATCAAGGGATTTGCACAGGTAGTGCTCAATGACCAGTTCATGGTTCGAGGTATCCGCATCATGGAGGGTGAAAACGGTCTGTACGTCGGCTATCCCAACGACCCCTTCTACAAGGGCGAGGGCTTCAAAAGCATCGTACTCCCAATCACCAAGCAATTGAAAGAACATATCGAAAACTGCGTACTCGAAAAGTACCAAGCGGCAATCGCGTAGGAAGGAGGTGTAAAATGAAACCGAACCAAGATTACATAAAGATGTACCGGCAGGCCGAAAAGGCGAACGACGATTTCTTGAAAACGGAAATCGTGAAGCACCTCGCCGCAAGCTGTCCGAAGTTTGTCCCGGAGCGAATAGACGCCTGCATTGAACACATCAAGGTCTATGTCTGCGAAATGCTGGGCGGAAGGAAGGCCGCAAAATCCGTCAACGGCGTGGGGACCCTTTCGGGCGCTGTTTCGAGCGAAACGGTATTCCGTATGGCCCGCGACTACTTCAACGACGAGATGTGGAAGAACGAAAAGGAAGAACCGAAGACCGAAAAGAAGAAAGACGAAGCCGCCAAACCGGAAAATGACGATCCGAAGACCGAGATTAGGAAGGCCCCGGAACAGGTGGAAGGCCAGCTCGACTTTTTTGCGGCGATGGGGGTTGCGAAATGAACCATTTTGAGCGTTCCGAAAAGGTGACTATCGAAAATGGCGAACTTGTAAGAACCGTCACGGGGACCGTCAAAAACTTCAGCATGGAAGTCGCCAAGATTTACGAATCGGGTAAGTGCATGGTCAGAAACATCGAACCAACGCCGCTGAACGGTTGGTGTATGGCAATCCCCGGCCAGCGCTACAGCGGCGGAAGATGGTTCAAGTCCTACATCGCGGAAATTGATCCGTGGTGGGAATACAATGGGAGCCATGAAGGGCTCTCCTATTATTGCTACCCGGAAGAAAACGACAAGGAAACCATACTCTCGAAGTATCCCGATTTCAAGTACGTCCTAAAGAAATCCAAGCTGACGAACCACGAAATCTTCAAGGCTCTTCCAATCTGGAAAAAGAACCCTTCCGCGTTCGAGGCGCTTGTTTCTCAGGGGTGGAAGGTTCTCGCCTTCAATACAAGAACGTACAGCGCGAAGGACAAGGCGTCTATAATAAACTTCGTAAGGAGCCACCCGGATGACAACGAGCTCACTCTGAACGACATACGGGTTTGCATCCAAAACCGTATAGAACCGGAACAGCTGAAGCCCTGGAAATGTTCGAACAGATGCAACTACAGGGGCGGCTACCTCACCTACCCCGAATGGGTCTATCTAGGCAACCGCCTGCGTTCAACGTACATAGACTACATGAACATGGCGAAGGAATGCGGGCACGACATGAAAGACCCTTACTGGCATTTCCCGAAAAATCTAAAGAAAGCGCACGACAAGGTTATGAAGGAGGTCATGAACGTCCGGGCAATAAAGAAGGCCGAGGAAATGAAGGCGAAAAACGAACAGTACTTCAGCACCGTAAAGAAATACGTTTCAAAGAAACTGGAATCGCGCGGGCTTTCGGTATTCGTACCGCGTGACGTCGAAACGGTAGCAAGGCAGGCCGAGGCGCTCCACCAGTGCCTTATAGCCGGCGACTACGTCGGAAAGGTCATAAGCAACAAGTGCATACTCGTATTCGTCGAATACAAGGGCGAACCGCTTGCGACCGCAGAACTCGTCCGCAAGGGCAAGAAGTTCAAGCTCGGCCAGTTTTACGGCGACGAACGGAAACGCGATTTCAACGCTCCGCAACGCGCCAAGAACGCGCTGAAAAAATGGATTGAAACTTTCAATATAAGGATGGTGGCGTAATGGTTACACACGTATGTGACAAGTGCCTGACAAACCGTAGCGACCAAGGCGAAGTTTACCATCTCACCGTTACAAAGATTGAGAACGGCAAAATGGCGAACAAGATCATCAAGGAGGTCGATATTTGCGCTCCGTGTTTTAGGAAGATGATGGAGGAAACAAAATGACACTCGAAAAGTTCAAGGAAATGAAATGGGAACCCGGCATGTCCGTGGCCTACAAGTTCAGGAACGTAGACTCGCCCACCGGAGAAACAATCCGGTCAACGCCGGTCAAAGGAGTGGAATTTCCAGGCGAAAAGGACGACGGCAGCGGCATCTACGGCGTAGACTCAAAGGGCCGTCGAATTTTCGTCCACCATGATTCTATTCTCGAAGTAAGGTGGGGCTACAAGGAGGGAACGAAATGACCGGGCGCAAACCAATTTATTTCGTCATCCATAAGCAATATGGAAATGAAGCGGAGGCCTTCACGGTGGTATATCCGTTCACATCCAGGCTTGCCGCGGCTAGGTGTATGGTAAAGCTGATGGAAGCCGCTGAAAAGGCCGGAAATTATGTTTCGCCTGTCCATTACAGCGATTGGGGCGGGTTCAAGGGCTTCAATCCGTTGAATATCGATTCGTTCCATGTTTCCATGAAACACTGCAACGAACAGTCCGTGGAACTTGTGGCAAAGTATAGTGGGGAACCCTTCTACATAAAGCGGGGGAACAATTAGGATTCAAAACGGCAAAAGGAAAAACGCAATATGAAAAAAGGTTCAATCATAAGGGGCGACCTCATAAAGATAATTTCGATGAAGGGCGAATCCACATACAAAAACCGTGTCGGGGTCGTCGACCACATAGACAGCGACGGTCAGATCCACGGTAGCTGGGGCGGCTGCGCCATAATGCCGGAAGAGGATGTTTTCAAGGTCGTGCCGAAGCTAGAAGTGGACAAGTTCATAGAATCGAACGGAATCGAATACAAAAAAGGGGTTGAAAACAGGCCGTGAAGAATCCGTTTCCTGGAAAAAAGACTTTAAAGTTTTGTAAAAAAATTTAAACCAACCGTACTAATTTCGTAATTAAGTACGGTTTTTTGTCCTTTGTGAATTTATTTTAACTTTTTCTGTAATAAACCTATATTTTTAATAAAAAATTAGGTATATTTATTTTCGTGAGGGCGATAAGGCCCGAAACGAAAAAGAAGAGGTGAAAAAATGACCCATAAAATCTTTAACAATGCGTGCGACGAAATTTGCCAAGTCTGCGGAACAACCCGAAACCTCGTATACATTCGCGGCGGAAGAACGGTCGGGTTCCCTTACGCCTACGTTTGCAAGAAATGCCTTGAAGACAATAGAAAGAAGGCCTAATATGATCAGCTTGAACGAAAACGAAACCGCCGTTTACAATGCCTGCGTCGAAGGAATCTACGGTGATACCGGCTGCGAATTTGACATCCCTTGGGGTGTCAACGGGCTTTCTAAAAATCAGATCAAGGGCTACCTCAGCGACCTTGAAAAGAAGGGCCTCATCGAAATGGACGATACGGGCGATTACTACTGCGACGGTTGGGTCGTGGCAAAATTGGACGGTACGAAGTTCTTGGACGAAGATTTTTGGACAGGGAACTGCCGCTACAACATCAACAAAAAGAACGGTCTTTACGACTAATAAGGAGGCCTAAAATGTTCGAAATAAGAATCGAAGAAAGCGATTTCAACGCCCTCAAGGAAACCATCAAAAGCAAGATAGACTTCTACTTCGGTCTCGCCTTATCGTCCCGTCAAAACGGAAGGGAAGAAAAGTCAAATGAATTTTTAGGGCGCGTCAAAACGCTCGAAGGGCTCCTGGAAAGGATTGAAGTTTCGGCCAAGGAGGTATAAGATGATTTACACAAACCTTTACAAAAGAATGGCCCGCGAAGTGAGCGAAGTCCTCAACGAACAGTACATCGCCCACAGGGTTGAACCGGACACGATTCAGAGCGTACTGGTCATCAGGTTCGAAAAGCCTCTGTTCGGCGAATCAAGGAACTACGCGCACGAATGCCTTGATGCCGCCGTCAGCTACGTCCAGACCCTTGTCGGGCTGAAACACCGCCCCGAGTTCAATATCATAGACCCGTTCACGGCTACGGTAAAGAAATACTTTGCGGAGAACGAGTTTGCCAGGCAATAAAAAAAGGTCTAAAGCGCTTTCGGGGGTTCGCGGCCCCGAAGACCTCGAATCAAAATAAACCAAAACCAAACAACATCAATCCAAAGGAGATGATAAAATGAATACCAACATCCTCGAAAAAGTCAATACCGCCCTCGCTTCCAAGAGCCTCAACTTCAAGGCCGAAATGGCGGAAACCTTCGCCCTCGTCGACGGCGTGTACGTCCCTACCGGAATGTTCACACCGGTACGCTCCGACAAGCACGGTGTCGAAGCTGTCATCCACGGGCGCAGCTTCACCGACCAGTACATCCCCGTGCAGAACGAGGACGCATTCAGCGTCATCGGCGAAATGGCCGACATCGCGGATATCGACTTCAAGAACATCGGAAGCTGGGGCAACGGGGCCGGTGTCTATGCGCAGGTCAGCCTCGGCGACTCGATGGATATCGGCGCGACGGGCGACAAGGTCGGGCGCTACCTTTCCGTTGTGAACTCGCATGACGGTTCGCGCAGCATGCAGATCCTCGTCACCCCGTACCGCTTCTTCTGTCAGAACCAAATTTCCAAGGCCATCAACGAGGCCGCCCGCAACAACCGCATCATCTCTATCCGTCACGACGCGAAGGGACAGGGCCGCCTCCGCGAAGTGGCGCAGGCCCTCCACCTCGCCGAGGGCGTTTTCCACTCTTCCGAAGTAGCCTACAACCGCCTCGCCGACCGCCGCATCACTATGGAAGAAGCGAAGGAAGCGATGGCGCGCATGCTCCCCTTCCCCGCCAAGAAGGAAGGCGAGGAAATCACCGAACGCACCCGCAACCACTGGGAACGCGCCGTAATCAACGTCATCCAGACCTTCAACCGCGCCGACGACGGTCGCCTCGAAGTCCTCACCGGCTGGAACCTCTACAACGCAATCCAGGGCGCACATCAGCACGGCGTGAAGAAGACCGCCGCATACGAACGTTCGCTCATCATGGGCGGCATCGCAAGGCAGGCGGAAACGGCGCTCGTTACCGTACAGGACATACTCTTCGAAGGCGGCATGTCCAAGACACACCACCCGGAATTTGACGAGGTGTTCGCCCGCGTCGCCGTGTAGCTTCTAATCGTTCGCGTCGCGTCCGAGGGGCTTCTTTCATCTCCTTTCCCCCAAGGGCGCGGCGCTGTTTTTTTATACTTGACTTTGAAGGGAGATTTATTTAACTTGTAAGCTGAGAAGGAAGCGTTCCCAGCTTCATCATGGAGGAATGGAATCATGCTCACAATCGAACAGGCGACAAGCCTAGCAAAAAAAAAGGCTAAGGAATCCGGGTCCGAGGTTGAATACATCACCTACGACAGAATCTTCGGATTTGTTTTCCGTTTTTTTCACAAGCAGGATTACGAAGAGATTCCGGGTCCGACTGGGCTGCCCTTGCTATACGGGGTTAAAGAAGGGGCCTTCTCGAACATAAGCGACCCAAAACTTATATTCGGCTTACTTGACCTTAAAGGCTCCTAACATTTTCAAGTCTATAATCTTGTCGTCTATCCTTTCGACGTACACTTTTGTCGGGCGCATTCCCGGAAAGTATTCCTCCGGCCTGACAGCTAGGCCGGATTGCGGATCATGCAGGACGAGGACACCGTTTTCCTTGATGGCGCAGAACACGTGTGCTCCACCGTCCTTCCAGGCGCAATAGACCTCGTATATACCACTTTCCTTCGTTGACCTCTTGAAAAACGTCATCAACCCGCTATTTTTTATGTTCTTGTCGTAGGCGGTGGACCATGCTCCACTTAAATCGATAGCCGTCCCGTCCTTGTTTAAATACCGTCTTGTCCAAAACAAGTTGAGGCGTTTGTAGGTAGAAAAGCTCAACGCCTCGACATCGAAGCCCCACCTCCTTAAAAGGTAGACAGGGACACAGGTCTGACAGTTGTTCCTGTACTCCGGAGTTCCTAGCGAGTATTTCGGATTCTCCATTCTGGAGTTCGCGTCGACATGGCTCTTTGATATACCCCTTTTTACACCAAGCTCCTTTTCGACATGTCTGAAAAACTCGCGATGGGCAACGTCGTAGCTACGTTCATCCTTCCGTAGGTCCCAGCGGTACTGTATTCCTTCCACTTCCGGCCTAGTCCTCCTCAAGTGCCGTTCGTTCGCCGCCTGAAGAATGCGCTTCCTGCGTTCCTCCTCGGTTGCCTTGCGCTCCGCCTCCTTCCGTGCAACCTCGGCTTCGGTTTTCGCCTTTTCCGCGGCCTGCCTCGCGCTCTTTTCGTTCGCAAGTTCCTTCTCGGCTGTTTTTGCCTCGTTTTTGGCTCGCTCAAGCTCTTTTTCCTGCCGGGCTAGCCTTTCATTAGCCTTTTCAAGTTCTCGGCTTGCAGGGTCGTTTTCGGTACGCTGTTCGTGTTCCTCTGTCTTTTCCTCAGCTGGCTTTTCCTTCACCTCGTATTTTCCGTCTATTTCGGGGTCCCACATTACCATCGTGCAACGGCACTGGAAGTCCTCGCCGGGGTGGAGCATGCACATTTCGCCATCCACCCTCGGCTTCTCCACAGGGTGCAACGGGTCGTCGGGGTTCTCGTCGAAGTAAACGGTCGGGTCTGACACGCTGCAAATCCTGCCGTTCATAGCCGCGTGATCCGGGCGGACGCGCTCGTCTAGCGTAGCCATCCACATGTAGTACTGGCAGCCGATTTCCTTGTACGTTGACATGGTCGCCTGCGTGTTCAGCTTCGCCGCCTCCGTCCTAGCGATTACCTCGGCGCGGTTCTTGTACTTCTCGGGAAGCTCGCTTCTCACGGCCTTTTCGACCTGCTTTCCGTTCCAACCTTCGTTCTTCGCCTGCAAAACGATCCTGGAAATGTCCTTCTTTATGTCGGACTCGGCGCTCTTGCAGAGCATGTCGAAATTCGCTTCCCATGTCTTGAATATTTCATCCTTCGCCGCTGGCGGGTAGTAAGGCTTACCGACAATCATTTCGGAAGAGTTCGCTATCACGTTCGAGACCTTCTGACCGATGGCCCGCCCTATTGCGGACACTTCCGACTTGAATGAATCCGGAAGTTCTTCCGGGAGGTTGGAAAGGGCATTGAGGTCGTCGGTGAACGCGAAGGCCTCGCCGGAAATCGCGGCCTCGTAGGCTTCCGCGATGAAGCGCTCGAACTGCTTCTTGGTCGCCTGCTGTAGCTGTAGTTCCTCCTTGTACGGATAGAACATGTTCGAATTGAAGACGGGGTGCCTGCCGCGCTTCTTACCCGTCGCGTACTCTACGCTCCTTGCGAATCTTACGAGGTCGTTCATTTGCCCTTTCCTCCCATTTTACTTTCTTACGCTGAGTTCCCAACCGTGGCCGTTGACAAAAACGGTCTCGCGGATTTCTTCGCTCGATGCAGAGCCCATGTTGTAGTACATATTGAAAGTTTCGGCCTGCAATTTCTTCGCCTCGAGAAGCTGCTTCACGGTCATTTCGTCGATCTCGCCCCATGTAAATTCGGAGAGGTCGGAATTGAGGTTCCTCCTTGCCATGTCGGCGATAAGCCTGCAAGCACCGTCATAGAGGTAGTCGCTTCTCCACATGCTGACGGACTGCGCCCATTCCTCGATGTCGCCCTCGTTCGTCTGCGCGAGGCCTGTCGCGCTCTGACCGAAAAGGATGCTCATGGGGCAACGGCCCTTTGCCGAAACGATGGACATGAGCTTCGTCATGATTTCCGGGAGGCCGGCGAAATTGTGGGTCAGTATTTCGAAACCGTCGTCCTTGCCAGCGAACGCCGCGCGCATGCTGTTCATGGTGAGTTTCAGCAGGCTCATGACCTTGTGGATATCGTCCACGCCGCAATCCGGCTTCGAAAGGAGCAGGCCGAGGTTGCTCATCCTCATGAGCAGCGTCCCCGTTTCCTGCGCCATGTTGACGACGGCTCCGGTTACGGCCCCAAGGTCCTTCAAGTCCTGTTCCACTTTCCTTAGAGAAGAAACGCCGAAGTACGCCTCGCGCAAATTGTTCTCGATGACGTCCGGAAGTTCCTCGCCCTTGAACACGGTGCAACGGGAAAAATGGACATCCACAGTACCGCCGCCGATGTTGCGCATACGGAAAATGCGCGGGTCCTTCCTTCCGTCCTTGAAGTCGGCCTGCGACAGGTCAACCTTCCCCGCGGAATAAACGCTGTACCCCTTCACTTTCGCATTCGCGGAAGGAGCCCTCTTCAGCGTATCCTGCGTGTCGCCCTCGTACTCGGTAACGACTACCGAACCGCCGGTGAGACGGATGTTGGATCCGGCCTTCTTCAGCGCCTTGATAAGCCCCAGTTCGCCGGCCTTCTTCAATGCCTCGCCGCCCTTGTCGTTGATGATGGTAATGTCCTTCATCAGCGCCGCTTCGGGGAAACCGTCGACGAGGAACGCGGCGATACCGTCCTGCACCTTCATACGGGCCATCTCGACAAGGTTTGTCGGGGTGTACGGCACGGCCTTCGTATGCGCGGACTTGTCCATACCGCGCTTCCCAAGACCCGTCATAGAGTTCTCGTATGCACCGTCCGTCACGACGGCCACGTCTTTTACAGCTGTTTTCTTTGCCATTATTCTATCTCCTGTTTTTGTTATAAAAGGTCGAGGACGCTGCCGCCGTTCGGTGTGGCTAGCGTATCGAGGGCCTGCGTCATTGCGTCCACCTGGTCGTCATGCGCCCCGTTCGGGAACGCTAGAAGTTCGTCGATGAAGGACTTTACCCAAGGGTGTTCCTCGTCCATCGGCGGCAAATAGACGTTCCCCGCCTCGAAAAGCGGGGATATCGCGTAGGCCCTCGCGGTCTTGCTGCCGCGTGGATTGTAGGGTATGATTCCCGGGATTCTCGAACCGAGCGCCGATATTATCGCCGGGCCGTTCGCCTTGTCTTCCACGACCTTCTCGAGCGCTTCCGGCCACTTCGAAGTGAGGCGCTGCATAGCCCTCACCTGCCCGACGAAATCCATCTTTTCGGTGTCGTTGTCCAGCAAGTAGAAGTCCGAACCGATCTTCGCCCATACCTGCCCGCTGACGTTGTCGCTTTTCGCCGTGTCCTTGAAGGTAAAGTCCCAGCTCTGTATCGTTCGTTCTAGAACCTTCGGGCGGGTCGTCCAGTGCCGTATCCACTTCTTCTTGAACACGCCGCCGCCACGCGGTGTCGGGTGCTGCTGGTAAAGTGATCCCCAGTCGTATGAACCGATGTTGCTCCGTATCTTGTAGAGCATTTCGAGCGGGTATCTTTTCGGGTGTAGGGCCTCGCCCTTCTTTCGGTGCGGTTCGTCGTGTTCGGCGATTGCCGGGTAGTTGATTATCGTCCAACGGTCGCCGCCTTCCTGCGTCATCGCGTCAAGAAGCCTTCCGACAAGGTCGTCTTCGTGCCACCTCGTTACCGTCACAAGTATCCCGCCGCCTGGAGAAAGTCGTGTGTACGCCGTGGAAGTGTACCAGTCCCACACGGCCTGACGTATAGTCGGCGAGTCCGCGCTTTTCCTGTCCTTGAACGGGTCGTCGATGTCGAGGATGTCGCAACCCATGCCGGTGATACCGCCTTCAACGCCGGCACTACGCAACGAACCTTCAAAGCCGGGTATCTCGAAAAACTCCATCGTCTTTATGTAAGACTTCTTACGCTTCTTGAACTTCACGCGCTCTAAACGTTCGACAAAACTCGTTTTTGGGAAAATCTTTTTGTACGTGTCGCTATCAATTATGTTCTGTACGTTCTTGTTGAACCTCTTTGACAGGCTCGCAGAATAGCTAGCGGAAATTATAGACGTGTCCGGATCAACACCAAAACACCATGCAGGAAAATGGCGGCTGACAATCTGGCTCTTTCCGTGTCGTGGAGGCAATGTGAGTATAAGTCTAGGAGACTTCTTTTCCTTCACCTTGACGAAAAAATCCATCAGCCTCCCACAAATTTCCCGGTGAACCCAACCAATATCGTATGAAGGCATAGTCGTCTTGACGAATGCCATCAAGTTCGTCTTCGAGAGCTCGATCATTTCGTTTGTCGGTTCGTATTTTCCCACAGATTATACCGTTTCTTAATAAATTCCGAGTTCCTTCGCCTGCCTGCTTATTTCTGAAAGGTCTAAAGCTGGTTTTTCTACAGTTTCTTCGTCTTCACCAGTTTCCGCCATCCGTTGTAGAAGTTTTATTTTCGCAACCCGTTCTTGAGAATTGAGCGTATAGCCGGCTATGTCGAACACGAACTTTGCTGCTACTATATCGCCGGAAAGAGCTTTCCCCGAAAATACTGCTAGGATCCCTTTCAAAAGCGATATTCTGTCTTTTACGTCAAAACCGATTCCCTCCAATGCTTTCTTTAGGTTCTTGTTCGGCTTGAATTGCGTATCGAGTACAGCTTTCGCCATTTTCTGTATTCCGCCGCGCTCACGACGGACAATGACGGACTTCTTGCCGCCCTTCCTTCCGAGTTGTGCGAAATAGTTTTCGTCGTCTTTCTTGAATCCTGTATCCAAGATGACTCCTGTCTAGACTTTTTTTTCTTTCCACCACTTGCAGAACTCGTGCCATTCGACGGTCCAGCTTCCATGAAACGTCGCCTGGTTTACAGGCATCCCGCGTTTCCGCTTCCATCCGTAAACGGTCTGGATATGGTATCCGATCTTGTTCGCCAGCTGCTTCGGCGTGAGGAAAATTTCGTCACCGCGCAGCCTTGCCGGACGGACTACCTTGATGATTCCATCGGCGACGAACGGCCTTCTTTCGGGCGCGTTGCCGAATAGGTCCAATTGAGACATTCTTTATGCCCTCCTGATTTCGAAAGTGACGCTGTTCACCATGAGGCCGGTGTCTATTAGCGGCGTGCTGCTTCCCTTCGCGGCGATTGTCCTTGGCGAAAGCGGCGCGTATTCTCCTTCCCTTATCGCCTTCTGCACCGCTTCCTTGGAGCGTTCGCCGATAACCTTCAGGAGCTGGTCGACGCTCATCGTTCCTCCGAGAACCTTCGGCAGGTACGCCTTCAATATCTCCGGGTACTCGCGTTCCCATATTTCGGCGGCGAAGGTCATGAACGGTCTTGCGGGTATCTTTGGGTATCGACGCCCTTCCGCTGTCACGCCTTCCTCGCGCCCGTAATTCAGAGTCCTTGCAATCAAAGCCAACGACGCGGGCATCTGTGACGCCGGCTGGTTCAGCCCCGTCTTCCTTTTCGCCATGAGCTTGGCGTATGCCGCCTGCGCGGAGCCGTTACCGTCAACCCAGCCGACAACAACTGTGGACGAGCTGAAAGCATCTTCTAGCTCCCGAATTTTCTTCATCACCGGAACCTGCGAGTAGTCCATAGGAATTTACCCCACGTACTTGTAAATCAGGTCGCCGTTCTCGTCCTTTCCGACCGGGCGCACGACACCCTCGAACATCTTGTAGAGGTTCTGCCCCGCCTGCGGGTTGTTCCAAAGCCAGTGCATATAGTCGGCCATCGTCATGCCTTCGAAATGAGCTCTTTTTTCGCAAGAATTGGTATTGAATGATTCGGCCCTTTTGTAGAGGAAGCCGCTAAGGAGCTTGTCGATGTCCTCGCGGATGTCGGAATACTTGACTATTCCGTTCTTCTTTGCTATCTGCAGAGCCTCGCCAAACTGTCCACGGCTGTAGTTCCAGTCTTCCGGGAGTCCGCAGCAAGACCCGTTGTGGCACATATCCTTCCAGTGCGCGTCGGAAACGTAGAAGCGCATGTTGTACTCGTCGCAGATTGCCTTCATCCTGTCGAAGAAAGGCTTCTTGATTTTCTTGTTGAGCCGCAGGTATCCGCAGCCGACGGAGTATTTCTTGTAGAAGGCGAACAGGTCGAAACCGCAAAGGTCCTTGAAGAGCTGGCGCTGTGCCTTCAAGTTGTTGCTGCGCTGCTCCATGCAGAAGAACTCCGTGGAAAGCGCCGTTGCTCCGCGCTGACCAGCCTCGTGGATCAAGTCGATGTACGTAGGCGTTGAAATTCCCAAAATAAAAGGACGGAGGCGCAACGTGGCGCCGCCGCAATTCGCTTCCGAAATACGCCTTATCGCTTCGAGCCTTTCCATCGGTGACGGGACGCCTTCTTCCATCACGCGGGCCTTCTTCTCGTCTAGAGTGATAATGGAAAACTTGAAATTCCAGTTTTTCTGCCCGCGCACAAGTTCCATGTAGCGTTCGTCCTTAGTCCACCATGTAGACTTCGTGGAGAAACAGAGCGGATAGTTTATTTCCTTGAAGAAACGGAGTAATTCGAGGGTCTTTCCATACTTGCGCTCGAACCCGTCGAACTCGTCAGGAAGCCCACCCCACTGCATGACTTTCTTCTGCTGGATATAGGGGCCGAACTGCGACGTTTCCGGTTCAAGGAACATCCTCTTCACCTTTTCAACATTTACAGAACGGACTTTCTTTGCAAGGTAAGACTTACCGCAATTTCCGAGCGCACGCTGGAACTGCGAAAAGCAGTACTTGCAACCGAAGGAACAGTTGCTGTAAGTGTCAAATGTCATCGGCATGGAACAGTCGGCGATTTCGCCGGACCATCTAGGCGAAGCATATCCTGTTTCACATTCCATCATTTTTTATTTCTCCGAAATTATTTTCAACACGGCTTCAAGTTCCTGTTGGATTGAAAGTTTACCCGTGTCTATAGTGAATACTTCCACACCTATAGAACGCCATTTTTTCGCGGCCGAAAAAGCGCCCTTTTGTTTTTTCATTATCTGTTCAAAATCAGAAGTGACATCCCCTCCGTTTCTTTTGAACAAGTGGCTGTAAATCGTTTTCGGGCTGGAATAAAGAGTGATTACGATATTACGTTTCGCCTGGAACATCGCTTTTTGCAAGTTCAAGCCGAAAGAGTTCATGAATGAACCTTCGCAGAATATTATATCAGATGAACGAAGGCCAGTCACCACCACATCAGAAAGTATTGACGTGTTTATGGAATCAACCCCGCCAAACTTTGAATCCTCCCTGTACTTACCGGCGAAACATACTGTGCTTTCGTTACAGTAAGTCACGTTGTTTTCAACTTTCTTAATACCGCCGAAGTGGTGGATCAATTCCCTTACCAAGGTTGTTTTCCCAACGGCGTTCGTCCCAGTTATGAAAACGCATGTCTTTCTTCTACACATCAATTATTTTGCAGCCGGGATTTCGTCCAACGGGTAAACGACCTTGTCGATTGTCTTCAAGCCGAGTTAAGCCGCAAGTTTGCCTTCGTCCTCACGCTTGTAGCAGATAATGACGCGCTGCATTGCCGTCTGGTCGTCACCCTGGATCTTCGGCAGGTCATCGGCGGCGATATCCACACCCTGCAATTCCTGCGGGAGAGAGCCTTCCTCGTGGAAGTCTTCGTCGGAACCGTCCGGTATGTCGTCCGTTTCCACGAACGAACCGCCCGCGGAACGTCCCGCGCCGAAGCTGTCATCGGCGAGTGCACCGCCGAAACCGAAGTCGGAGAAGTCGAATGCGTCGCCGAGGGCCTTCAGTTCCTCGTCCAGCTTGAGGTAGTCCCAGCTCGAAAATTCCGCTACCTTGTTGTCCGCGAGACGGAGGGCCTTCGCCTGCTTTTCGGTGAGGTCGCTCGCCACGATGCAGGGGACTTCTTCGAGTCCGAGCTTCTTTGCGGCCTCGAGGCGCGTATGGCCGGCGATGATGACGTTGTTCTTGTCAACGAGAATCGGGTTCTTGAATCCGAACTTCTTGATGGAACTGGCAACCTTGCTCACCGCTTCCTTGTTGAAACGCGGGTTGTTTTCGTAGGGGTGGACGTCTTCAATCTTGAAGTTCTTGACCTGGATTTTGTTCGATGCCATTTAATTTTCTCCGGTTAGAGTTTAATGGGGTTGAATACTTTTCAATGTAATGTAATTAAAATTCAATCCCATTGCAACACTTTTTTTTATAGGTAGGTTTATTTTTTATGTGATAAACCTATTTATTTTTATTATTTTTATTGTCATGGTACAATGTCCAAGATGTAAACAAGAACTCAGCCCCGACGAAGTCAGGGAAATGGTGTCCTGCGCCGTAGCGGAGGGCATAGTGAAGGCTGCCGGAAGGCAGAAGGGGTCGAAGAACTCCAAGGTAAGAAGCGACAAGGGCGTAAGCCACGGCCCGAAAAAAAAGGAAGCCGAGAGCGACATCAAGAAGCTCACTTCGGCTGAGAACGGTAAGCGTGGCGGACGCCCGAAGGGAGCGAAGAACAAGGCACCACGTGCAGACAAGGGTGTTCCTAGAGGACCGAGGAATCAACAGAAGGAAGCGGAGGAACGCAACGATGGATGATGAAAAAGTTATAGACCCGCGCTACATCGAAATGCTCCGCCCACATCCAGGCAGCGGACACAAAAACAACGACGACGCGATGGCTAAGGCAATGGCCGGAATCAGCCTCACGAAGGCAAGAAAACAGACTATTGACGAGTTCGTTCATGCGAAAGGACGAAAACCTAATCTTGACGATTTTAGGAACAACTTTGAACTTTTCGAAGATTTTGTCAAAAGGACTGGTCGTATTCGTTCAGAGTCTGCAACGGCCTATGTCGTGCAATCCGCATTAGAGAAGTCAAAAGAATACGAAATCCCGCACTTCGATATTCCGCATAGGCAAGACATATTCCAGCCCACAAAGTCCGTTCTCGACGCAATAGACGAAGACATCGACAGGCAATTGACCGCGTTCGGTAACGTGAACGGTTTTCCGGTAATTTTCGTAATGTTCGATAAAAGCATGGAACGCAAGGACGGCAAGACTACCTGCGGTTTCGAACTGCGTATGTTCAAGGCGGACCAAATGAGCGAGGCGGCCTCGTTCGCCAAGTCGTGCGCTGGAGAGCTTGGAGTATATGGCGCAGAAGGCTCCCATCAGGAATCGGCAAGACAGCATAAAGACGATATTGATATACGGCTAGACAATGTCAGTTACAGAAGTGAATTTATGCAAGCCCCTATCATAGAAAAGGATAAAGACTGCATCAAGCCCGTCGTACCATCTTCCATTTGTGCTCCAGGCTACGAAAGCGGACTTGCCGCAAGATCGTCTGCCAATAGTAGCGGTGGCGAGTTTTGGATAAATTCCAAGCGCAGCAAGGACGAGATAATCGACGACCTCATAAAGAAAGTCAAAAGACTTGAAGACGAACGCGATTACTGGAAGCGTGAAGCAGAAGGCAAAAACGGTGACGATGACACACTTGGAATTTTCAGGCATTGGGACGACTAGGGAGGTTTAACATGCAGCAATTCATGATTGGTCCGATGTGCGTAACAAAGGAAGAGTTCGAACAACAACTCAATTCGTGCGGTTTGAAATTCGGGTACATCAAACGCCTGTACGAAAAATGGAAAGCCGGCGACCTTATATATTACCGCATCTTGATAGAAGGCAGTCCGTTCGTGATTGTCACGGACGACGAAAGCAGCTATCCGGAAATACAGGAAGATTCTGAAAAGGAAATAGAGCCGTACTCGTTGGAATGGCTTGAAAATTTGTTCTACCAATCTACGATTGTCGGTCCAATATCCTACGAATCATTGTTGCCTCAACTTCGAGATTACATCCGCGTCAAGAAAGCGGAGCAAATTGACGAGACCGCAAAACAGAATAAATGCCCGTACTGCCACGACTTCGACGGGCATGGGCCCGATTTATTTAAGTGCAATATCGAAGATGCTACCGCATCAATAGATATTAAGGAAAACGCTATCGTTTTTGACAACTCGGATGGATCCCGCATGTCAGGAACATTCAAAATCAAACTTTGCCCGATGTGCGGCAGGAAGCTGGAGGCGTGAAAATGATAACCATAGACGAGTTGAATTTTGAAAGTAAAGTAAACCGAATCGAACATAAAATTGAATTCGGCATGTTCGAAATATTAAGAAGAAATTATAAAGCGTTCTCTAGTTTCGTGACAAAAGCAAAAGATTGCAACTATTCGGAATATTTCACCTACGCAAGCAAATTTCCAAAATCGCAGCGGTTCGGAAAGTCGTCATTTGTGCTCGCTCAGGCATTGAACCTACTGAAATACATGGATAATGCGGATAAGTTTAAACCGCTTAAATTCAAGCTGCAACCTGTAAAAATTGATGAGGCGTCTGAATGGGAAAAAAAATAGGAATATGCACATCCAAGGATTTAACACACGATTGGTGTGAAGTATGCAATCAAAATTTATCTAATTGTGAAAATTGTCCTTTAAAAGACGCGAACATGTGCTACGACGAAGACCCTGGAGAGATAGATTTCAATTATCACAAATTACAGCGGATCATTAAAGAATTTAAGAAAAAGGCATGAAAATGGAAATAGAAGATATTGTTGAAGCGATAGTTCCGGCTTATTGCAATACGGACAGAGAGTATGTAATGAAAATGCCCGTTGTCACTGCGATGGCTTTGTTAATAAAAGGATCGGGCTGGTGGCAAGCTCTTGATACTTTCGACGAGGAAGACGAGAATAATCCAGGTCAATGGAATCACCCACCGCGTCTGATGTTTCGCTCTGAGCCGGACAAAGAAAACGACGATAGACCGCTAGTATTCTTCGATGTCAGAAATGGAGGTGACATCGTATCTTCTCGAAATTTAAGCCTGTGGATTTCCGCAAGGCAGATGCAAATGATAATCGAGACGCTTTCTAAAGCACAATGGCTATTATAGGGAGAATCCCATGACCTCCATCGACAAGGAAGACTACTACAAGCCGGGCGCGGAAACGATGAACGCACACATCGCATTCTCACAGACATACAGAAGGAGTAAAGAGTATTTTGAAAATTTATGTCAAGAATTGGCTCATGCTTGTATTGGCAAATTCGAAAAAGAATTTTCTGGAATTGCCGCGGATAGGATTGAACACTTAATCCGAGTTGTCGATATTCCATACGGAAAAATCATCCTTACAGTACAAGTCAAGGCAATTAAAGACATTACATCGGCAAAATATTTATTTTCCGTATGCGATATAAAAGTGATTTCTGGCTTAGAAGGTCGGATACATGACATAGACACGAAAGTTTACTAACTTTGCAATACCTTTCGTTCTCCAGGACGAAAACAAAAGAGGGAGGCTTCGGCCTCTCTCTTATTCTTTTTTCGCTGCGATGTAGGATTCGAGCAGGTATCGGATGAACGGCCCAGTCTTGCCGGCGATCGAGGTCTCCACGCCCCTCTTGACCGCCTCTGTCTTCGCCTTCTCCAGCGTTTCTGAGTCCAACTCCACGCAGAATTTCTGTGTTTTTTGATTTTCGTTTGATTTTACAACGCATTCGATTTTCGCCAATCCGTCATCAGGCGACACTTCGAGACGTTTTCCATACCAATCGCCCCAAAACATCATCTCGGCTTGCCCTTTGTCGTTTGTGTCGTAGCTCTTTACGTACAACTGAGCTTTACCCTTGACTCTGTATTTTACAATCCACATTTCAAGACCTCCTTATCGTGTGTAAAATGGCTTACAGCATTCATCGACGAGTTCCCAGCCTTCTTTATTTTTCCAATCTTCTTCGTCGTTTTTCGCCTGTTCGTCGAAAAACTTTTGGGCATTTTCTTCGGTCGCTTCGCCGTATTTGCGTTCGACAAAATCGTAATCGACTTCGCGACCGTCATCGTTCACAAAAACATTGTAATCGTGGCTTCGGTCTGGCAAATTCCAGAATTTATTCCACCCATCTTCTTCAAAATGTCTTGTTTCGGTCTTGATCATACTATCCCCCATTTTTAAGCGTAAATCGTTTCGGTTTCAGTCCATGTCTTATATTGAGGCAAAGCCATAAAATATTCCGGTTCCGGCATATAACCTTCACCGCCTTCGTTATTTACATTGTTGTAGTTACGCATGAGCTTTTGGATATTGCTGCAATCGCGAGTGATTACAGCCTTTTCCACATCACCTTTTCCAGCTTTCTTCGTGGCATCTTTAATCTTTACGAGGATAGCCTTTCCAAGTCCTGGGAACTTGCTGCTTACATCGACGATTTCAGTGTTTCCGTTCGGTCTTTTGATGTAGAGTTCGATTTTCGTCATGATTTTATCCTCTTTTTCGTTATTTTCTATATATAATATATAAAATATATACTCTATACGCAATAGTTATTTTGTAAAATTTTGTAAACACAAAACAAAAGACGGCCCCCTTCGCGGAGGTCGCCTTTTTTGCATCTAGGCTTTTCGGTCACTGCTTCACGGTCGTGACGGTTGCGGCAGTCTGCTTTGCAGATTCGTTCCCGTTAGCAAGCGCCATGATCTTATAGATGTTCTTCAAGGCCGTCGTGCAGTCCTTGATACCATCTATGACCATGTGGTTTTCGACGTGTCCTTCCACACGTTCAACATCACCGTCAAGGACAGCGAGATGCATGCAGAGGGCTCGTTCGGTTCTTTCGAGCGTTTCTTTCATCTTCTCGGTCATCATTCAACCTCCGTGACGGTAACGGTTGCAGTTTGCGCCTTGGACATCATTTTCTTGACGAGGTTGGCGGCTTCACCTTCGTTGATACCGAATCCGAGGTATGATACCTTCGTTTCGTTCGCGAAGATGTTGTCAAGCCCCGCCTTGAAAACGTCCACATCGACCATGTCGTCAGAAACGACTCCGGCCATTTCGAGCCAGGAACGGGCCTTGGACATCAAGCCTTCCGGATTTTTTCTGAGAGCACCGACGACGAAGAGACCGACGGAACGCTTCACAGGGTCATGGATTGTATTCACCTGTTCGCCCATGAATTCGGAAAGCGCTTCCATCGCCTTTTCAAGCGTAATCTTCATTCGCTACCTCCAGCAATGTTAGGCGGCCTGTGCCGTAGTCGTGGTGGCAGGAGTTGCCGTGCCGTTGTTGGCAATCGGCTGCAATGCGAAACCCGGAGGCGGCATCGGGCCGACCATGGCGGGACCGTAGCCCGGAGCAAGAGCGTAGTTCGGCACCATCGTGACTGCGATACGCGAGAGCGTCGCCTGCAGGTTGATGATGCTGTCGCTGAGAATCTTGTCGCGGAGCGGAGCGGCGGTCTCGATCGCGACAACCTTGGTTTCAAGGTTCGCCACCCTTTCGGCAAGGGCGAACGTCTTGTTGTCGCTGTACTGCTGGGCCTTCAGCAAGGCAATCTCGTTGTCCTTCTGAGACAACTGATAGACCGGGCTTGCTGCCGGGTTCTGGTTGCCGCCGAAAATCCCGGCGAGGCCGTTGTTGAGGATTCCGGAACCGAGAACGGTGCCGATGATGCCGGTCGTGAGTCCGGCAGTGCCAACGCCCTTGGAGGCGTATTCTTTGTCGTTGTTTTCGTAAGCCATCTTATCATCTCCTTTCAGTTGGCTTGTTCAATGTCCGACACGGTGTTTCCGCGCCGGTTCTCTAAACCCTTTCGTGAGGTACTATCTCCACCGTGCAGGAAGGCGCGTCCTTTTTGTAGCTGTTCTCCACCTCGATACGGCGCACTATCGTCCAGTTGTCGTCGGCAATGATGCGCAGATCGACAAGCAGGTCGAGGATGCTCGAAACCTTGTTGTCGCTGTCGCACCTTCTCATGGTGCCGTGCGTGAACGACATCTTCACCGTGACGGGAGTATCGGCGCCGAACCTTTCGAGGCGTGGGTAATTCGCCATAACCCACATAGCGGCCTTCTTGTGCCATTCGTTGAATTTCTTGTTCGGGAACGTCCGACCAGTCCGCGTGTCTGTGACGCGGCTGTTCTTCTTGCTTGGCGTGTCGAACGGTAGCTGTAGTATCATCTCGGGAATGAAGATACATACCGCCATGCGGCTTTTGCGCCATACACTCAAATACGCTCAAATACGCTTAAAGAGACCCAAAGACGCCCGTGTTCTAGGCACAAAAAAAAGACCCCTCGGAAGGGGTCTTTATTGCAATAAAACGCAGCAGCTACATTGTCCAAACCATGTAGCTCACCAATACCGTGATGGCGATTGCCGTGATTGTCGATAGCAGCTTATCTATCATCGGTAAGCTCTACGATAATCACGCCAACAACGGCAAAGAGCATCATCAGCCACATGGAAATCAGCCTTCCCTGCGCACAACGTCATCGAGAGTGCTGACAGGCGCTATTGAACGTGAACCCTTGAGCATGCCGATAAGCTCTCTCAACATGCCGTTCGTCTCTTTCAACTCTTTCTCGAAGCGCTCGAAGCGGTTATTACCTTCTTCGAGACGCTTGTCCATTTCGGAGACTTTGGCTTCAAGCAGGGCAATTCGCGTGTCGCGTTCGGCTTTCGTCTCCTCACGCGCACGCTGAACGGCCTTGACCTCGGTATGGCTTTTCAGCCAGCCTGTAGCAGCTACGAGGAAGGCAATGATAACAGGGATTAGCTGTTCCGTTTGCATCGTTTACCTCACTTGCGCCATTCTTTGCTTTCGGAAGTAGTTGGCATCTTAACATCCTCTAATTACCTTACTTGAACATAAAATCACCCTGCAAGCTTCCGATTGTCGGCACTAGATTGTAAAACAACTGTTTCGTCACTTTGCATAGACGCTTGTCGTTACGTTCAATGGCTCCAGTGTCGATATTGTCGGGCGTTTCTATCGCAAACTCTAACATTCCGTAATCTTGGAACATGCGGACCGCAAGGCTTGAACGCTCCCAAGACGTGCTGTACTTGGATATAATGTAAGGCTTGTATTGACTTGCGTAATAAGGGTCAAACGTGGAGTAAAATGCCGCCGTATTGTTGAAAAGAGCAGCAGACAAGCGCTCGGTGGCTTGCATCACTGCGTTTGCCATAGGTTCGCGAATGTTTACTGGCGTATAAGCATAACGCCCTTGTGTGCCGTGGAAATCCATTAGCATGAAAGCGTCTTTGTTTGCTTCAATCCACGCCATATATGCAAGCGTTTCCGGCTCGTTTTCTGCTTCTGCACGGTTCAAGACCTTGTTGTTACAATTACCTCTCCTGCACATATCCCATCCGGCAGGATTTAGACACGGCACGATTTCAAGTATGAAGTTATTACGGATAAATTGAGCATTCGGATGGTCGGAGGTCATTAACTCCGTAAGTGCAAGCATCAAGCCCCACGTAGGCACCTTTTCTTCTCCGTGCATACCGCTAATAATAAGAAGCTTTCTTGGACTGTTGCCCTCCATCCACTTGTTATTTTCACTTGTAATCGTTTCCACGTTTGTAGGTTCATGGTCGAGTGCCGCCATATGGTTGTAAGACATTCGGTAAGAACGGATGACAAATTCTTCCGAATCCTCGACCCTCGTCACTGTAGTAAGGTCATTTTGTCGTGAAAACCACTGTGGATAAGTGGAAACAAGCTCGTCATATCTCTCATATAGCTCACTTGTAGGGATGTCATTGATAAGAGTCAAAGCGTCTGCTGTGGCTTCCGAAATGTACGTTTGCAATGAACCGAAGAAGAGTCGCGGAGCGTACTTTACCCTATTAGCATAATCGGTTGGGTTCGAAGGAATACCAACAACGCTGAACTTATCGAGAAATTCTTTGTAAATGTTCGCTCTGCAATACTTGGCATTAGAAGGGACATCGACCGTGTACGTCTTATATCCTTTTTCCGCGGCTTGACCGTCAATCGACAAGCCGGAAATATAAACAAACTTTTCATCATAGAAGGCAAGACCGCTCCCCGGATGCGCTTGAGCGCTCGTGCTATGACTCATTACTATATCGATGTGGGCAATACCGTCAACCTCGAATTGCGTCGAGGAATTTTGGGAGGACTCCGTGAGATTGCCGTTAGTGCTGTCAACGTAGTAACCGGACCACACTAAGTCATTAGTATCTACAACTTCTACATAGTTTTCCGTAACATCCGTGAGCGCACATTTAATTTTTGTTCCTGAGTCACATCTGAAACCAATATTGTAGCATTCGTTCTCTACAGCCTTTATAAAATAAATTGAAGGCAAAACATTTGTATTTACGTCATCGACTGATGTTCCATTTGAAACATGATAAACGCCAAACTTGTCATAGATTGAGCCAACATTATTAAACGTAGCTTCGGAGGAATCAATATCAATACGGTATGTTCTTCCGGCTTGTAAGTTGTACGCATAAGCGTTTACTTTCGTCGTATCTTTTCCATCATAAACTGACTGATATACAGGAGTACTCGAAGCCAACTTCCGAAATTCCACGTGCATTTCTATAGGAGAGGGAGCCGCAACATATACCCCGATATACTTTATGTCCATCGAAGGCAAAGTGTGCAGTCTGTACGTCTTATTGATGTGTACGTCAGAATTATTGTATTGGGACGCTATATCGGTAATATTCGTGCCATCGCTATAGAAAAATTGGAAATTTCCTCTATCTGAATATCCCGTCCAAGACGTAATGGATAACTCGACTTCATAATCACCACGAGAGTCAATGTTGAAAAAGTGTGCTTCTTTTGCTTTTACGCCATCAAGGACGTATGAGCCTTTATTTCCGCGCCTTTTTACAAGTTGTTCTAAGTTAAATTCGTCAAACTTGCTGCTGTCAAAATCTCCGGTTGTATTCTCTTTACAGAGATACAACTTGCTGTTGTTTGTGTACCACAGGCCGGCTTTAGCCCCAGCCGTACCGTCATATTCCGGCGCTATGCTTGCGGCGATATTCGTTATTTTGGTCTGCAACGCGGTAACGTCGGAAGCATTCGCGATGGCATTGCAAGGAAGCGCTTTCGGCCCGTCCGCTGTCATTATGGGAATCTTGGACCCAGCGACCATGTCCGATTCTGTTGCAGCCGTGTCACCGACTACGGCAAGACGGGTGATTTCCAGCTTTTTGGCTTTATTTGCGGTGTCGAGCCATACATAATTTTCGGCGTTTTGGAGGTCGCTGTCTATGGCGGTGTCCGTAAAGTTGCGGGGTCTGACATTCTGTTCAGCCATTTCGTTATCCTCGTTCTAAATTTTTCCTTGGTTATGCCCACGTGACGGCCGTGTTTCCTAGCGGCGCCCATTCGTCATACGTTTCGGATTGGGTCACTTGATGGAGTATGCACATGAACGACACGGCGCACATGGAGCTGATAGACATCGTCTTGTACTCGTCACCGCCGGACACTTGCCTATGTCCAATCGTTACGGTGACGTAGTTATTACTTTCGTTGTACAGGGTTACGATATCACCCACAACTGGGTCAATTCCGCTATTGTGCAATAGCGAGTTAATATCGGAACTCGAATTTACAGTGAATAAGCATTTATCACTGTTGATATTCGGCCGTTCAAACTTCGCCCTACCCTTGGAGTCAAGTCCATTTTTTACGACCGCGCCATTATTCATGATCACAAGTTGATGCAGCGTTGTCTGTAGAGTTACTGATAGGCTCTTTGTAATGGTTACATCAGACTTTAAAGAGACGTCCTTTTCGACCTCAAGCGTACCATGCACATGAAGCTTCGGTACTGCCACAACATGCCCGTCTGTATTGGTCCGTTCCCAAATGACGAACTCGCCATTTGTCTCGTCCCACTTGATTGAAATGTCGTTCTGGGAGTCCTTGACAAGCTTCAGTTCGGTGAACTTTTGGTTGGCTACAAGGAACGCCATCAACGCACTGAGCTTAATTTTGCGGTCACGGTTGCAGCCTGTACCTTGAAGAAGGTACATGATATCTTCAACGGACACGTTCTCGGCATCGTCGAACGTAAGGATGGTGCCTTCGTTTTCGTCTTCTACGGTATTATCTGCCATTTCTCAAACTCCTTATTCGAGTACCGCGACGACGCGGACCCCGCTTTCGTTCACTGCGTACCGCCCCTGTTCATCCACGACGTATGCCGTGACGTACCGTCTCGTGTCTTGCGCAACGCAGAGGATCTTCTTGCCGTCAACGCCACGCCAATGCTTACCGTTTCCGAGCCTTATCGCTGCACCGGGAAGCCCGAGGACGCCTGTCGGTGCAAGTTTCTTGACCTGCGCCCTCTTGAGCTGCCTTCCGTTCGGCGTGTACACAAAGAACGTAGCCGGGGCCTCGTCGAAATAGCGAGGTCTCGGGTCGCCGCTCAGAATGCTTGCGGAGCCTATGACGAAATCGGGTGTCCCCGCAACGTCCTTGTTCGCCTCGACTCCTATACGCTGCCTGAATGCGCTATCATCCTCGTCAATTTTTCGTTCAAGGTGTACGAGCTTCCCCAACGTGTCAAGCCATTTTCCAGTAGCCTTGTCCAAGTCAAGGAAGTCCTTCAAGTCGGAAGCACCGTCTTCAAGAGGCTGGGCGCATTCTTCGACAACGGCCTGTATGACGGCCTTCAAGTTCGGGCTCGACTTGTACTGTTCGAGCAGGAGTTCCTTTACGGAGTCCCACAATGTCAAATGGACTACGGCCATGCTACGTCACCTTGGTTACGGTTATGTTTTCTTCCGGGATGTAAGCGTACTTGTCGATGTCGATTGGAATACGGTCTTCCGTCCAGTCTGTCTCACCGTCAGCGGAAACTTCGATTGTCACGTCGTCTATGCCGGGAACCTTGTACACGGCCTGCACAGCACGTTTCGGGATGATGTCCTTCCCCTGCGTAAATTCGCCTACGGCCCAAACCGCCACGGCGTGGGCAACCTGTTCCTGGAAATCGTCCGGCAGCTGCTCTTCGGTGTATTCCGTCACGCTTATACGCATGTAGTAAGCGTCCGTTTTGGTTACCCTGTTGAAATGTACTGTATGAGCCGTTCCGAGCTTGTCGACGGCTGTTCCCGAAGATGATCCGAAAGACTTTATTCCGGCGGGCTTGCACTTCCATATCGCTTGCGCTATCTGGTCGTCAGTGATTTCGGTCAACGTGTCCGGAACAAAAACCGCGAAGGAGTGTCCGGGGATTCCGTTGTCTTCTTCCGGTTCGTCGTTGTTTATCATGGTTACTCCGACCCCGATGTTCTTCACTAGGTATGTAACCATCGTATCGAAAGTCGCGAGGCCCTTCACGTCGGAGGAAATTATAAGCGCCCTGTATACATCGTCATCTTCTATCCCGTTGCGAGGGACACCCATGATGGTTCCGATGTTGTCAAGGAAAGTCCCCCTAGCGCTGTTTACGTCGAGGTTCGCCATTCCGGCGATTATCGCCTCGGCCGCGTCGGAGTAGGCGTAGCAAAAAAGGTCGAGAAGCTGCCCATCCGGCGAGCTGGGCGAAAGGTCAAGTCCCTGCCCGAATATATCTAGCATGCGTTCGGAAAGCGCCTCGCGTACCTCGCGGAAGCTCTTTACCGAAATACCGTTACCGTCAACCTGTACAGCCAAGGACATTCTAAAATTCTCCAGTACTCAACGAACCGTCTTTTGCCTGCACCTTGAAGGTGCCCCCGACATTCCTTCCATTGACCTTCAGCGCAATCTTCACGACCTTCTTCACCGTCGGCAACGCGGAAAGTTTCTTCCGTATGATCGCGGTTGCAACGTCGAGGTACTGCGCCGGGAGCCCAAGAATCCTGTTGAACCAAGGCACTCCGTGGGTGTAGTCTATGAAGGACTCGCCTTCCTCGCAACGCAATAGGCAAAGGCACTGCTGCTCCGCTTCCTTCCGGGCGGCGTCGGGGTCGTCCTTCACGATACGCGCGATGCGCGACCCGGACAGTTCTATGTCGTGGGAGTTGTTTAGACGGAGTTCGTTCATACGGATAAAAGTATGAACGCCCATAACATACGGGCGTCTTTCTATAGCATATTGTCGAATACGCTTAAATTGATTCAAGTCATTCCGCGTTCATTACCGACTGTCCCGCCGAATCGACTTTCAGCGTGACCGGGAACGTGATTTCGGGAGGCGACAGGCTCGGGTTGTAACCTTGTGCCGATACCGTGTCGCTGGTGTCGCCTTCGAGCAGGACTTCCGAGCCGTCGGACAGCACGTATTCTGCCGTCGGGTGGAGCGTGAACGTGAGCCCAGTCGCCGTGTAGGAATTGAATGAGGCGCTTGTGACGTTTACGGTTATGTCGCCCGAGTAGACACCCTTCCCGTCAACAAGGACGTAAGAAGATGGCGGCGTGGATACGACAACGCCCGCAAGCGTCACGCCCTGTTCGACAGGTACTATAGCCATGCCTTGAACCGCGACCGGCTTCATCACTTCTTGACCTCAAGATGCCCGTTGACAAGGACGGTCCCGTCGTTCTTCATTTCGATGGTCCCCTTCCCCTCCACCTTCACGGAGTCCCGGCCGATGTTTACAGTAACCGCCCTTCCGGATTTCGCCACCGTCATCGGTATTGCCACCATGTCGTTCAGGTCGTTTCCCGAAAATGAGACGGGCGAATACGGCCCGTTTTCCTCGCCCCCGTCCACCCATGCGCGTAGGTCGCGGCTGGAAGATACGCAAAGCAGCGGGTCGCCCTCTTCAAGCTCGAACTTGACAACCGCCGCCGAAGTTCCGGGCCACATCAAGGGTACGCCCTCGACGGGTAGCGGCTTGCCGTCCTTGCCGTCAGGCTCTATCTGCATGTTCTTGAGGACGTTGCGTATCGAAGGCGTCACGTCCACCGTCCCGTCGTCGTTCACCTTCTTCACAACCGCCGGGAACGCCGTCTCGAACCCTTCCATGTAGGAATCTATGAGCGTCCTCACGAGCCTTACGATGATCCTGTCAAGTCCGTTAGCCATCTATGCCCCCGTTCGGCTCCTGCGCCGTAAATTCTATGGTGAAGTCGCTGCCGACGTTTCCGCCCTTGTAGGTGCAGTCGGTGACGATGTAGCGTCCCTTGACTGCGAGCACGCTGTCGTACTCGCCGCCGTCCGAGCCGTCGATGTCCACGAAGCAGTTCGGGACTATGGCGGCGTTCATGAGGCATCGCCCGCGCACCTTCTTGATGCGGTCTATCTCCTTGCTCGGCCTTTCGAGCGGCTTGACGTCGCCCTCCTTCTTCGAGAGGAAGAAGTAGTTGGGGTCGTCCCCGAAGTTTACCTTGTTAAGGCCCTCGTCGCGCTCCATACGGCACTCAAGAAGCCCCGTTTCGTGCGTGAGTTCCACTTCCTCGAGGTCGATGGACTTGTCGCGTCCCATGACGATGAGCTCGTTGTTGTCGAGGTAGAGGATAGTCTTCCCGGCGCCCTTGAGCGCGTATTCGTAGAAGTCCTGCACTACGTCCGTGAAAGTCCCGGAGCGCCTGTACGGGTACGCAAGGGGGTCGTCTATGAAGGCGCCTTCCCCGGCCCTCAAGACGATACCCGCGTAGTCGCAAAGCTCCTGCAGGCAGGCGCGTACCGTCTTCCCCTTAGAGAAGCACACGGAGCAGTTGAGTCGCGCGAGCTGGTAGAAGTTGCCACGGGCCTGCACGCAGTTGATTTCGAGCGCGATGTCTTTGCCGTTGCGTTTCGGCACGGCGTATGCAATCTGCCCGGCGAAAATCGTCTTCGCCCCGCCCTCGTCCTCGTAACCCGCCTTCAGTATTACGGAGTTCCCTTCGTTCATTATCGAGTTCAGCGTGTACGGCTTCGGGTTGTAAATGGTGATTTCCGCGCCGTTGTCGAACCACTCGACGGAGCGCGTCACCTCGAACTCGATGTCGAGAGCCGAAAGGTCCAGCGTCGTCTCGCCGCCCGTCTCGTTGCCCTTGCTGAACTTGCCCACAAGGAGCTGCACCGCCCTTCCGAACGCCATAGGCTATGCGCCTCCCGTCAAGATCGAATAAAGTTCCTTCTTTTCGTCGTCGTCGATGTAGTTCAGAGTGTAGTCGCTTCCGAGGTTGCCGAAGCCCAGCGGCTCCTTGCAATCTAGCGTGTTTTTCAGGACGACGAGATCGCCGCCTTTCAGGCAGCGGTTCTTGTATGCCAAAAGCGGCGTGTTGGTGACAAGCCGTATTCCGTTGTTCTTCCCGTCCACGGACTCGAAGTCCGCGAACCAGTGGCCGTCGCGCCCGTTCCAAAGAAGGCGTATCGAGAGCGAAACGCCCGAAAGGTTCACGGACAGGGTGCGCCACGCGCCGCCGTCCTTGTTAATCGGTATCTCCATCATGGCTGCATCACCTTCCCGGTTATAGATTCCTTGATCTTGCCTGTAGCCTTCTCGACCGCCGTCGCCTTGCCTGCCTTGTTGTTCTCGGCCATCTTCTTCCCGGCGTCGGTCTGCTGCGTCTTCGGTGCCGGAGGGTTCCACACGCCGTCGCGCCTTACTGTCGAAACTTTCGCGGTTTTCACCTCGCGGAGCTTCGCCGTAAACTTGATGCTTTCGCCGTCTTCCGGGCCTCTCGAATACGGGATGGACTCGAACAGCATCTCCTCGTAAACTTCCAGCGAAGTGACAAGCCGTACAGGCTTGCGGCTCCTTGCAATCTCTTTCAGCTTCTCGAATTTTTCAAGCGCGATATTTCCGCGTCCTTCGACGCCTTCAACGTTCACTTCGTCCGGTTCTTCATTGACTGTTCCATCCTCGTTCACGTACCCGCTTTGCGTACCGCCTATAGGGTGGTTCGTGAAGAAACCGGTAATCTGCACGGAACGCAGACGTTCGCAGACGTGGTCGCTGATTGACGAACCGTTCTCGACGGCATGTTCCGGGATGTCGAAATCCAACGAATGGGACTCGTCAATCAACAGGTCGAATTTAAGCTCGTCAAGACCGAAGCCCTCGTCGCGGAAGAACAGCGACGACTGCATGACCTTCGGAGGCATGTCTTCGCCTGTGAACTTGTCTATGAGGCCTTGGTACGGGAACGTTATCATAGCGCGAAAGCCTTCGCCGCTGCGGTGCGGCTTGTGAAGTTGAGCTGCGAGGTTGCAAAGAAGCGCAGCTGTTCCTTGATGATCTTCGCCGTCATTTCGGAATCTGCGGAAATGCTGTTATAGACCGTTATGTTGTTGTTGTAGGTGTCGCCCTTCGTCATCTTGGCAGTTTCTGCGTCAATCCTTTTCTGTATGTCATCCTCGGCGCTGAAATCAGGCTTCGGCAACTGACCGACCTTGTTCATGGCGTTCATCGCAGCTTGCTGTTTTGTTTTCCAATGACGTTTCTCGAACTCGTACTTCATCCACGAAATCTGTTTTTCGTTAAGTCCGCTGAACAGCATCCCGACGGCTTGGCTCCTAACGTTCGTCAAGTCGATGTTCGGGTCGACTCCGTTCATCCTTGCCAATACTTCCGCCTTTTCGTTTTCGGAAAGTCCGAGCGCCTTCTGGTTCTCGATCTGGCTTCTGACGTGGCGCATGGCCTCGTTTGAATTTGCGTAATGATGTTCTCTGTCGAGTTCGCGCACCTTGTGCTGGAAGTACTCGATGCCGGCCTTAGCGGCGTCGTAAATCTGTTCTAGGCCCCAAATCGCCCCGGCGACAAGACCGCCCTTGCCGATGTTCTTGAGCGTCTTTCCCAAAAGGACAAAGCCCGTTCCCGAATCGAGAGCGGACGCCCTGGCGGAACGCATGGCCGGGCCGAGCAGCTTCATCGCCGCGACGAACCCCATGATTTCCACGGGGGCCTGCGAAAACAGCTTCAGCGCGTCCGAAAACGCGCTTGCGAACTCGCGGATTTCGCCCGTGTGCGCCTTGACCGCATCCATGAGAGACACGAGGACATCCTTGAACCCCTCGAAAACTTTCTTGAGCGTCGGGAGGTTTTCCTTCATGGACTTTGCAAGCTCGCCCACGACCGGCAACAGCTCGCGACCGATTTCCTCGCGCATGTCTCCGATGTCGTTCTTTAGCTGCTGGATCTTGCCTTCGTCGGTCCTGGCGAATTCGTCGGCAAGGCCCTTCCAGTCTGCCATCGCCTTTTCAAGGGCGGCGACCTTCAAGTCCTCGATGTTCTGACCCCTGTGCTCCTTCAGCCACTTTAGGAGTTCCTTGTCATCTGCGCTGAGTTTTAATTCCCCGGTTTTCTTGTCTGTCTTTACATTCCCCTTTTTAAGGTCTTCATTCAGTTTCAACGCATTCGTAATCATTTCGAGTTCCGAAGTGTCGAAACCCTTTTTTCTCAGCGAATCGTATGTACCGTCGAAAGCCTTTCCTAGAC